>Ga0105047_10008664_pt1 | contig 16921 bp, 19 predicted proteins | sample MAT04_FD_78384 | JGI IMG/M metagenome (GOLD analysis project Ga0105047, IMG submission 78384) | Freshwater microbial communities from Lake Fryxell liftoff mats and glacier meltwater in Antarctica - MAT-04 (megahit assembly) | ecosystem: Environmental > Aquatic > Freshwater > Ice > Liftoff...
ACCGAAGGCGTGGCACTCGCATCGGCGGACATGACTGAAGGACGGCTGGGGGTGTGTCGAACGTAAAGTCTGCGACGTCATCAAACCCGCGACGTACCACTAGATGATTGGTTCCAAGGGGTCTGGGGCTCAGTGGTCGTAGGCGAGGAGTGATCGGGCGGGGCCTGTGGCACCGGTGGTTTCGTTGTGCCAGATGGCGGCGGTGAGCGCGAGGAGTCTTTGCAGGACGCGTGCGCAGACGCCGGCGGGTTTGCGGCCGCCGTGGCGTTCGAGGTCGAGTTGGGCTTTCAGGGTTTGGTTGACCGATTCGATGATTTGACGGAACGGTTTCAGGAACTTGGTGAGGGGTCGTTTCGTTTTCTCGCCGCGCACGGTCGGGCGGATCAGGGTGATGCCGGCTTGGTTGAGTTCGGCTTCGAAAACTGTGGAGCGGTAGCCCTTGTCGGCCATCAACTTCTGGCCGCGTCGGTCCTCGAGAGCCGGGTCGAGGTGGATCATCGCGAGAGCGGTGTCGCGTTCGTCGGTCTTCGCGCCGGTCAGCGCGTAGGCGACGGGCAGCCCGGAGGGTGTAGCGATGAGATGCAGTCGCAGTCCCCAAAAGAACCTCGAATGTGAGGCGCAGTAGCCGTAAGTGGCGTAGCCGGCCATGTCGGAGCGTTTGACCGTCTCACGGGAGCGGCCGCACTCGACAGGGGTTGAGTCGACGAGCCAGAGATCATCGTTCCAGCTGGGACAATCATGGGCGAGCGCGGTGATGACGTGTTGCATCGTCGCAGCGGCGTTGCGGAGTCGTTTGTTGTAGGCAGGGCGCTGGGGCAAGTACGGGAACAGGCCGCTGAGGTGGGTGTTGGCGTGGCGCCAGAAGCGGGCTTCGGAGGTGTAGCCGAGCAGCGCCTGGATCACTGCGAGGGTGATCAACTCGGCGTCGGTGAGCTTGGGTGCAATTCCGATGGCCGGGCGTTCGGGTGCCCAGTCGGGATGATCGATCAGCAGATCATCGATGGTGACGTAGAGTCGGGTCGCGAGAGCGTCCAGTTCAGTGTTCATGCCGAGTCCTCCAAGACAGTCGGTGTGGTGAGACACCGATCTTGGACGCTCTCGCGCGTTCAGTGGTGGATACGCGCGGACAGCGCGAATCCCTTGGAACTAATCATCTAGTCGCGGCTGGTCAATCGGGCGCGTACTTCGGGCACAGAAGGCTCATTGTCGATGAACAGATCGTGGGCTCGGACGGCGGCCACGGCGAGTTGTGTGGTCGTGTGTGCTGCGACATCGCCGAGCTCAGCGCGGTGGACGCGAAGGAACACTGAAGTCGTGCGTACTGCGGCCGCCGCCGCGATCGCCGTCGGGCCGTCGACAGTGAATTGCCACCTTGCGGCCTGCTCGGCGATCAGCACCTTGTCGGGTTCGTCCGGGGGGATGCCGGCTGCGGGGAACACCCTGCAGTCGTAGGTTCGACACGTGCGCGGTCGGTGCTCGTAGATCGAGCAGCCTTCCGCCCACAACATCGGGCAGCGACCGTGTTCGTCGTAACCCATCAGCACATGGCCGCGTGGCATGCGCGGGGCGGGGAAGAGCAATGCCTTGGGAATGTGTGCGAGTGCGTCATGCTCGTCGGGCCCGATGTGGACGAACTGCGACGATGAACAGCACGCGACACACGTTCCGCACGGCACATCGGTAGTGCCATCCCCTTCGATGGCCTGGCGGACCTCAGTCAGCCACGATGAAAAGTCGCCTGCGGGCAGGTCGGTCACGGGCGATCAACCGACGAGCGCGAGCGCCGCATCCAACTCATGTCCGTCGAAATCGGGCCAGGGGCGGTCGGTGAAGTAGACCTCGGCGCCAACGCTCTGCCACAGCATGAAATTTGAAATACGCAGCTCGCCCGAGGTGCGCACCATCACGTCGACAGGTGGTAACTCGGGCAGGTACAGGTTGCGCTCGATCGCGGCTTGGTCGACCGGACCCTCCGCTGCGGCAGCGACGGCTGCGTGCACCAACTCGGAGTGGCTGCCGTAGTCGAACGCGACCGTCAGCACCATGCCGGTGTTCTGCGCCGTGTCGGTGATGGCCTTACGAATGGCGCGCTGCACGAATTTTGGCGTGCGCGCCTCTGGGCTGTCGAAGGGTCGGCCCATCCACTGGATGCGCACGTTCAGTTCGTTGAGTTCGGCAACGCGGCCGAACAGCTTCTTGTGCAGTCCGAGAATGTGGCGCACCTCGGTGCGTGGCCGCACCCAGTTTTCGGTGGAGAACCCGAACACGGTCAACCAGCCGACGTTGCGGGTGACCGCAACCCGAACCAGTCGGGCAAGGTTCTCTTCGCCCTCGGTGTGACCTTCGGTTCTTGGCAGGTGCTTACGTTTCGCCCAGCGCCCGTTGCCATCCATGATGCACGCCACATGCACCAACGGCTTGTCGACGGGGGAGGTGGTGGCCACAGCTCAACAGCCTACTTGTGATGGCAGTTGTCACGGTGAGCAGGAAACGGGTGACTGTGCCCACAAACGTGTCGGCGGCGTGGGACAATGGCGCCATGAACGCCGCGGCCACCGAGGGGGTGTCACTTCGCCATGTCATCGTTGTCGGGGGCACGCTCGCGGAATGGGCGGAGCTGCCCGCCGACCAGTGGGCCAACCGGCTGTACGAGTGGGGCAAGGTCGCCGACCACGTGGGTGCCAGTTGGCTGACAGTTCGACCGTTCGGGCCACACGACGACGCGTCGGCCGCCGCCGTCCCCACCCGCGAGTCCATCGTCGGTACCTGCGTTGCTGTCGCCCGACCCGACGATGACGGTCGCGCCCGGCTCACCCGTGTGATCGTCGGCCTGCAAGCTGCCGGCGAGGCCATCACCGAAGCATCCATCGACGCTGCTCTCAATGCACCTGCCCTGGTCAACCCCGACCTTGTCGTGGTCGTTGGCGCCAAGCACCGCATGCCACCGTCGCTCGTGTGGGAGTTGGCGTACAGCGAACTGGTGTTCGTCGACACCACCTGGCAGCACTTCGGGCCCGGCCACCTCGACGAAGCCATCGGCTCGTTCGCCCACCGCCATCGCCGCTTCGGCGGCATCGACTAGGCGGCGGCGTGGCCAGCCATCTCTATCGCGACACGGCGGTCGTGTTGCGCACCTACAAGTTGGGTGAAGCAGACCGCATCGTCGTGCTGCTCACCGAGCACCACGGCAAAGTGCGCGCCGTGGCGAAGGGTGTACGCAAGACCATGTCGCGTTTCGGCGGTCGGCTCGAGCCGATGAGCCACGTCCGTCTGTTGCTCGCGCAGGGACGCGAACTCGACATCGTCAGCCAGGCCGAGGCGGTCGAATCATTGGCGCCGATGGTGGTCGACCTCGATCACCTCACCTCCGGCATCGCGGTGCTGGAGGCTGCCGACCAGATGTCGTTGGACCGAGAGCCGAACCCCCAGCTGTATCGCATGGTGGTGGGTGCGCTGCGCACCATCGGCGAGCGTGGCGGTGCGTTGGTGGTTCCCGCGTTCTTCTGGAAGTTGCTGGCGGCAGAAGGCGTGCGCCCTGAGCTGAACGAATGTGTGCGCTGTGGCGAGCCCGGCCCGCTGATTGCGTTCGACATGGACCAGGGGGGCGCGTTGTGTCGCACCTGTCGAACCGGCGCGCCGCTCAGCGAACCGGCTTTGGAGCTGATGCGGATGATTCTCGGCGGCCGCCTGAACGATGCGCTCGACACTCCGCCTTCACGCACCACCCACGAGGTGGCCACTCACGCCACTCGGGCGTTGGAGCATCACATCGAGCGACGCCTACGCACCGTTGCCATGTTCGAAACGCACTAGCACCGAGCCGCAACGCTGGTACCGAATATCAACGCCTGGGCAACATTCACTGCCTGCGCTGTACGGCTGCGATCAGCAGTCTCCGTACAGGAAGATCGGTGTCTTGCCAGTCTCCATCGAGATGATTTTGACATCACCGCGTGCAGGCAGGGTGGCGATGTAGTTGCCCGCATCATCGAACGCGCCGAACGGATCGCCGGTCGACTCGAGCGCCACACGAACGCCGTCGATGGCGCCGCTGCCCGTTGAATAGCAGCCGCCAGCATCCACATCCATCGTCGGCAACTCGCTCCAGCGAGCGCCGACGGTCCCACCGCTGACTGACGACAACGCCGAGGTGGGGTCGTTGACGTACGTCCAGCCTGTGAACGACATGGATGCGGTGCTGGCACCGCCGAAATAGGCACACAGGTTGATCGACCAGCACACTGACCGGCCCATGGGTGCAATGAACCCGATCTCACCATCGGTGGAGGTGTACGCGCCGAGGCCGTCGGCAACCGGGTAGTCAGCAGCATCGTCGCGAGTGGGATCACCCAACTGGACGGAGATGCCGTCAACGACCGACGCCGCTGCAGCGCCGAGGGTGAAGGACCCTATACCGGAGTCGCGCAGCACCAAGGCGGTTGCTGCTGCGACCGTCGTCGACGTAATGGCGACGGTCGTTGTGGAGGCGTCGCCAGTGGTGGTCACCGCGTCGGTGACAGGCACGGTCGGGGAGAGAGAGTCCGAGGTCGCAGGTGACACGGTGGTCGAGCTGCCGATCGTCTTGGAATCGCTGCATGCTGCGAGCATGGCGACCGCCGCAGTGAGGACGACAGCGGAGATGCGGTGCCGGCCGCTCACGGGAACATCGCCGGGGTGTCGCAACCGTAGAAGTCGCCGTACATCGTTTGCACGTCGGGGCCATCGGGCATGGTCATCGCGGGCAGCGGTGGGTCGAGGAGCACGGTTGTGAAGTTGTGATTGATGACCGTTTGCGTGATCGTCCAGTCGCCGCCCGGCACTGCCTGTTCGGCCGAGTTCAGCGCGTAGTAGCGGTTGCCGGCAGCGATCTCGCAGGACATGCCTTCGTACGGCCCATCCGTCGAAATTCGACCGACGAACATGCCCGCGCCATCGATCTGCCACGGGCGGATGCAGCTCTGCGGGGTGAGGGTGAGGAAGGTGAACTGGGCGGTACCCGCCTTGGTGGGGCCAACTGCGAGCACCGCGAGCGGCGGCTTGATAGATGCACCGAGCGCGTAGTCGAAGTCTTCGAAACTGATCGAGACACGCTCGGCAAAGCCGATGGGAACTTCGGCGTCGCTGTGGCCGCCGGTGGCAAGGAACGCATGCACGTGGGGCACGTTGTCGAGGCTGTACTCGGTGACGGTGTCGTCCAACAGGTCGCCATCGATGTCGCCGCGAAGGACCGAACCGATCGTGGCGCCGGGGGCAATCCCGTCGGCACCGTCGCAGGCGCTGACCGCGGTCGTGCTTGGCGCGGGCGGAGCAACGGTGGCGGGAGGGGCGGTGGTGGTGACCTCGGCAGACGACGTCGTCACGGCAGCGGTCGTGGTGGTCGCTGCTGGAATCGTCGTCGCTGGGTCCACCGTGCTGGATGTTTCCCCAGAGCCAACCGACTGGCTGTCACTGCAACTGACCATCAACCCTGAAATGGCAACGACCGACAATGCCAACCGCTTGCTGAAACCGATCATGATCTACTCCTCCGTTCGTTGCGGTGAAGACCACGTACTGCCTGCATACTTGCACTTTTCGGAAATGATTTCGCGGCTGCCGAAGGGGTGCCCGTAGCCTTGCACCGCTATGGCTGCCACCGAACTCGATCAGATCGTGAATCTCTGCAAGCGGCGGGGCTTCGTGTACCCGTCGGCGGAGATCTACGGCGGTTTTCGCTCCAGCTACGACTACGGCCCGCTGGGCTCCCTCATGCTGCGCAACGTGCGCGAGGCGTGGATCCGCACGATGGTGCAACAGCGCGACGACGTCGTGCTGATCGACGCCGCGATCCTGGCCCCGCCGCAGGTCTTCGAGGCCAGTGGCCACCTTGCCAACTTCAGCGATCCGCTGGTCGACTGTACGAAGTGCAAGCAGCGCTTCCGCGAGGACCACCTCATCGATCCCAACGTGTGCCCCAACTGCGCGGCCACCGGCTCGTTCACCGCGGCCCGCGCCTTCAACCTGATGTTCAAGACCTTCGCCGGCCCCGTGGAGGGCAGCGGCGCCGAGGTCTACATGCGGCCAGAGACCGCGCAGGGCATGTTCGTCAACTTCGTCAATGTGTTGCAGACAAGTCGCAAGAAGCCGCCGTTCGGTATCGCTCAGGTTGGCAAGAGTTTCCGCAACGAGATCACGCCTGGCAACTTCATCTTCCGCACTCGCGAGTTCGAGCAGATGGAACTGGAGTTCTTCGTGCCGCCGGCCGAGAGCGCGCAGTGGTACGAGTACTGGTGCAACGCCCGCCTGCAGTGGTACATCGACCTGGGTATTCCGGCGCAGATGCTGGTGCTGCGCCCCCACGACGCCGACGAGCTCAGCCACTACAGCAGCGGCACCAGCGACATCGAGTTCATGTACCCGTGGGGCTGGGGTGAGCTGGAGGGTGTCGCGCAACGCACCGACTACGACCTCAAACAGCACGCGGCGCACAGCGGTCAGAAGCTGGACTACTTCGACCAGGCCACCAACGAGCGATACGTGCCGTACGTCATCGAGCCGGCCGCCGGCGTGAACCGGGCGATGGCTGCATTCCTGCTCGCCGCATACGACGAGGACATCATCAACGACGAGCCGCGCACCGTGCTGCGGCTGCACCCTCGCTTGGCTCCCTACAAGGTGGCTGTGTTGCCCCTCAGCAAGAAGGACACGCTCACTCCGCTGGCTCGCCAGATCTACGCGACGCTGGCCGACCGTTACATGGTCGACTACGACGAGACGCAGGCCATCGGCAAGCGTTATCGCCGCCAGGACGAGATCGGTACGCCGTTGTGCGTCACCATCGACTTCGACTCGTTGGAAGACGGCGCCGTCACAATTCGCGAGCGCGACACGACCACCCAGGTGCGGGTGCCGATCGAGTCGCTACTTGCCGAGATCAGCGTCCGTCTGGGCTTCTGAGCGCTCGTCAGGTGCTGCCGGTGGCTTCATCGACAGCACCAACCCGCCCACCTCGAGCACGATTTCTGGTTCACCCGATGTGTTGGTGACGCCTACGGGGGCTTCGGACTTGCGTGAGATTGCCATACCCGAACCGTACCCGCGCTAGCTGGCCAGCGGCAGACGGCACGACAAACGGGCGCCACCAGTCGGCGCAGTGCCGGCGGAGACCTCCCCGCCCATACCGACGACCAGCTCGCGCACGATCGCCAGGCCGAGGCCACTGGAGTTCTCGCGACGTTCCGGCCGATCACGCGCGACGTAGAGCCGTTCGAACACGTGGGGGAGATCGTGCGGTGCGATGCCAGGACCATCGTCGTCGACGGTTACCACCGCCCACTTGCGCTCCGCACGCGCCGACACGAGCACCGAGCTGCGGGCGTACCTACCGGCGTTCTCGACGAGGTTGGCCAGGACTTGCGCGAGCCGGTCGGGGTCGGCGCGCACCGTGAGCGGGCCGCTCGTGACCGGATGGAAGGTGATGCTCGGTAGCGAGCCGGCGGCACCGTCGATTGCCGTGTGCACTGCGGCCGACAGGTCGACGGGGCCAATCGCAAAGGTGAACGCTCGCGCCTGCAGCTTGGCAAGGTCGAGCAGGTCGGCGACCAGCCGCTCGAGGCGTGCGGACTCGGCTCGAATGACCGCAGCGGCGCGCTTGGGGTCGACATTGCCATCGTCGATCGCCTCCGCATAGCCACGAATCGAGGTCAGCGGTGTACGCAGATCGTGGCTCACTGACAGCAGGAACTGCTGTTCGAGACCGCGCGAGCGTTCGAGGGCCGCAGCCATGCCGTTGACGTTGCGGGCCAACTCCGCCAGCTCGTCATGCTGAGTCGCTGCAGGTTCGGCAAGGCGGGTTCCGAGGTGGCCGGCGGCGATCTGTTGCGTCGCCGCCGACGCCTCCCGAATGGGCTTGCTGAGCCGCCGGCCCAGTAGGTATGCCGCTCCGAGAGCAAGAAGAATCGTGGCGCCAGAGGCCCAGACGAAGAGCCGGAACGACGGTCCCAGCCCAGCGTCGATGCGTCGTGTCACCGCCACGATGTACTGTCGGCCGGCTGGGCCGGCTGGGCCGGAGGCGAGTGCGGCGGCGTACGCGAGCTTGCCCCGATTGTCCGCGATGGACTGGCCGGTCGCGAGGACATCGAGCTGAATGTCGGCCATGCTCAGCGAGCCGGGCAGATCGCCTTGGATCTGACCATTTCGCTGCACGATCAGCACGGCGACGTCGTCGAGGTCGATCACCTTGCGCACGGTCGCAAGCAGCCGTAGCCGGTTCTTCAACTGTCGGGCCTGCTCGACGGCCGACAGCGACTCGTCGATGTCCAGAACCGCGCCGATGTTGTCGGCCATCTGCTCGGCTTCTGTGCGTAGTTCCTGGACCGTGGTGGTGCGGGCGCGTGCGGCCGACAGCAGCAACGTTCCGGCGCCCGCCAGCAGCAGCGTCGCGATCACGACACTGACGATCACGGTTGCGAGGCGCCGGGTCATCGACGCGAAGCCTTGCTGGGAAGTGTGAGCATTGTGTTATCCCAGCCGATACCCAATGCCCCACACCGTCGCCAGTGGGAGGTCGTCGCCCAGCTTTTTGCGCAGCTGGCGCACGTGCACATCGACGGTGCGGTCGTCGCCGATCCAGTCGACACCCCACACGCTGTCGAGCAACTGCTGTCGCGACAGCGCGATGCCCTGGTTGCGAGCCAAATGCGAGATCAGGTCGAACTCGCGGGTGGCCAGCGCAACGGCCTCACCCTTACAGCGCGCCTCGCGCCGGGTGATGTCCACCTGGTAGTCGTCGCCGAGGTGAATGACGTCGTGGTCGTCGCGCGCGTCGGGTTGACCGCGTCGCAGGATCGCCTTCACTCGCGCCACGATTTCGCGAGGGCTGAACGGCTTCGTGACATAGTCATCGGCTCCCAGCTCGAGGCCGAGAATGCGGTCGATCTCGCCGTCGCGAGCGGTGAGGAACAGCACCGGCACGTTGCTCTTCGAACGCACTCGCCTGCACACTTCGAAACCATCGATGTCGGGCAGCCCGATATCGAGCAGCACCAGCGCTGGGCGGTGTTGTTCTATCAGTTCGAGGCCGCGCCCGCCGGTTGACGCCTGCAGCACTCGGTAGCCCGCCTCGCGCAGGTACATGTCGAGCAGATCGGCAATATTGGCATCGTCTTCCACCACGACGACGGTGCGTTCCGCTTCGGCCATCGGCTCATGCTGCCACGCTGCTACCGTGCCCGCCGGGCATCGTCTGGTGCCACCACCGTTTTCGAAGGAGCGCAACGATGAGCAAAGTCGCAGTGTGGGTCCGTCTCCCGCTCAAGCCTGGCGTGCGCGCCGAGGCCGCCACGGCCTTTCAGGTCGCGGTCGACAACGTGCAGTCCGAGGACGGCACGCTCGTCTACATCCTCCACGAGGAGGAGGCAGACCCCGACGCGCTGTTCGTCTACGAGCTGTACACCGAGCAGGCAGCCCTGATCGCGCACTCCAGTGCTGATTGGTTCAAGGCCTTCGGCCCATCGCTGGCGCCGTTCATGGCCGGTCGCCCGGAGATGCGTTTCCTCGCGCCGGTCACCGGCAAAGGTCTCTGAGGCACCGACGCGGTCGCTGATGGCTACGTACCTCGACACCATCATCGCCCGTCACCGGCGCGTCGCCGCGCTGGACAACCGGCCGCTCGCAGCATTGGTCGAGCAGGCCTCGGCCATGGCGCCGATCAGGGCCTTTCGGGCCGCGCTCGCCGAGGTCTCGCACCTGGCGGTCATCAGCGAGGTCAAGCGTCGATCACCGTCGAAGGGCGACCTCAATGCGGGGCTCGACCCCGCTGCGTTGGCTCGCGACTACGAGCGTGGTGGTGCCTCATGCCTGTCGGTGCTGACGGACGAGGAATCGTTCGGCGGGTCGGTGGCGGATCTGCAGGCTGCACGAGCCGCGTGTTCACTGCCGGTATTGCGTAAGGACTTCACCGTGTGCGAGCACGATGTGATCGACGCTCGGTTGATGGGCGCCGACTGTGTGCTGTTGATTGCGGCCGCGCTGGAGGCTCGTGAGCTGATCCAGCTCCACAGGCTGGCCGTTGACATCGGGCTCGATGTACTCGTCGAGATCCACGACGAGACCGAGCTCGAAGTCGCACTCGCTGCCGGGGCGACGCTTGTTGGCGTCAACCAGCGCGACCTGGTCACGTTCCAGGTGGACCACGAGCGCGCACTGCGAATGGCTGGGGTGATGCCGCCGGGTGTCGTGCGAGTGGCGGAGAGTGGAGTTCGGGGTCCGCAGGACGCAGCAGCGCTGTACTCCGCTGGCTATCACGCGGTTCTCGTCGGCGAAACGTTGGTCACCAGCGGCGACCCTGCTGCAGCCATTCAGGGTCTCATCGCCGGCTAGCTCGAGCGCCCGAAGAAATGGATACCGCCTCGGGTAGGCCGGTAGCGGTACCGTGACAGTGCATGTTCGTGAAGATTTGCGGTATCACCAACGAGGACGACGCCCTGTTCGCCGTCGCCATGGGCGCCGACGCTGTTGGGTTCATCTTTGCGCCGTCGCCCAGGCAGGTGGCAGCGCAACAGGTGTACGACATCACCCGCCGCCTGCCGCCCGAGATCCTGACCGTCGGCGTATTCCGCGACGAGCACCCGTCACGCGTCATCGACATCGTGAATCGGGCGGGCCTGAAGGCTGCCCAACTGCACGGCCACGAGACACCCGGCATGGTCGCAGACGTTGCCGCCAGCATTCGCTGGGTCATCAAGGTCGTGGTGGCAGGGTCTCCCGATGCCCGCCGGGCCAACGAGTTCGGTACCGATCTGATCATGGTCGAGGGGCCCAAGCCCGGCTCGGGACAGGTCTTCGACTGGACGTTGGTCGACGAGGTCGCACAAGGCCCGCGGCTCATCCTGGCCGGCGGCCTCGATCCTGACAATGTTGCAGAAGCAGTTCGCATCACGCACCCGTGGGGTGTAGACGTGTCATCGGGCGTCGAGAAGTCGCCCGGTAAGAAAGATGCGCTCAAGGTCAAGGCGTTCATCGAGCGGGCTCGTGCTGCCGCCCCGGCGCAGCACCTTGGCCCCGACGTGATGCCCTACGACTGGGCCGACGACGAGTTGTAGTACCCCGCACAGTCCCCCACGGTTTCCCCACCACAGGAGTTTGCAATGTCATTGATGGCCCCGCCGTCGGACACCGGTCGCTTCGGCGAATTCGGTGGTCGCTTCGTTCCCGAGACACTGGTACCCGCGTGCCAGGAGCTGGAAGCGGCCTTCGTCGATGCCTGGGCCGACCCTGTGTTCCGAGCCGATCTCGACCATCTGCTGCGCACCTACGCGGGCCGCCCCTCCATTCTCACCGAGTGCAAGAATCTCAGCGAGCAGCTGGGTATTCGGTTGGCGTTGAAGCGCGAAGACCTCAACCACACCGGTTCACACAAGATCAACAACGTTCTCGGTCAGGCGTTGCTCGCCAAGCGAATGGGCAAGAAGCGCTTGGTCGCCGAAACCGGCGCCGGCCAGCACGGCGTGGCCAGCGCCACGGCGGCCGCGCTGATGGGTATGGAGTGCAAGGTGTACATGGGTGCGGTGGATGTGGAGCGGCAGGCGCTCAACGTGTTCCGCATGAAGCTGCTGGGCAGCGAGGTGGAGGCGGTGCACAGCGGCAGCCGCACATTGAAGGACGCGGTCAACGAAGCCATGCGCGACTGGGTCGCCAGCGTCGAGTCCAGCCACTACTGCCTGGGTTCCGTCATGGGGCCGCATCCGTACCCGTGGATGGTGCGCGAGTTCCATCGTGTGATCGGCACCGAGGCTCGCGAGCAGACAATCGAGCTGTGGGGGGATGTGCCGGACGTGGCCGTTGCGTGCGTCGGTGGTGGCAGCAACGCAATGGGCTTGTTCAGCGGCTTCGTTGACGATCGCACCCGTTTGGTGGGCGTCGAGCCCGCTGGGGGAGCGGCGGTGGCTCGCGCTCAGCCCGGTGTGGTGCACGGCATGCGCAGCTACCTCATGCAAGACGAGTACGGCCAGGTACAGGAGGCGCATAGCATTTCAGCCGGTCTCGATTACCCCGGTGTCGGCCCCGAGCATTCGTATCTCGCCTCGATCGGTCGCGCCGAGTACCCGAACGTGACCGATACAGAGGTCATCGAGGCCTTCCAGTTGATGGCCAAGTCGGAAGGCATCATCCCCGCTCTGGAGTGCGCGCACGCGATGGCCTGGATTGTGCGTGCAGCGCCCGATATGCAAGGTCTCACGGTCTTGATGAACCTGTCCGGTCGCGGCGACAAGGATGTTGCGCAGATGATGGACGTCCTGGGTGCGGACGTGACTGGATGAGCATGTCGTTCGGTGCGATGGAAACCGAGTTCCGTGAGAAGCGGTCGGCTGGTCGCAAGCTCTTGGTGCCGTACATCACGGGCGGCTACCCCGGCTGGCAAGACGCGGTGCGTGCTGCCGCTGCTGCCGGGGCCGACGCCATCGAGATCGGCATTCCGTTCAGCGACCCGGTGATGGATGGCCCAATCATTCAGGAGGCGTCACAGGCAGCACTTGATGGTGGCGCCACTCCAGTGTCGATCCTGCAGGAAGTGCGCAGTCTCGACGTGTCGATTCCGCTGGCAGTGATGACGTATTACAACACGGTTCATCATGCCGGCCACGAGCGTTTCGCTGCCCAACTGGCTGCTGCCGGCATCGTTGCGGCCATCGTCCCCGACCTACCGTTGGAGGAGTCCGGTCCGTGGTGTGCAGCCGCGGATGCGGCCGGCATCGAGACCGTGATGCTGGCTGCCCCGACGGCGCCGGACGATCGGTTGCCGCGTGTAGCCGCCCGCGCACGCGGATTCGTGTACTCGGTTGGCCTGCTGGGCGTGACAGGGGAGCGGGCCGCATTGGCCACCACGGCCGCTGCCCTTGCTCGACGGCTCAAGGCCGTGACGGACGTGCCCGTTCTGATTGGCGTCGGCGTGTCGAACGCAGCGCAGGCTCGCGAGGCGTGCGATGTCGCGGATGGCGTGGTGATGGGTGCATCGGTGATGCGCCGGCTGATCGAGAGTGGCGCCGACGCCGTCGGTGAGTTCGTCGGTGACGTACGTCACGCAATTCAGTACTAAATCTCCAATCCGTCCGGGTCAGCGCTCCGAACGTGTACTGAATCCTGCCCCCGCAGGATCGATCTCAGGAGGAGACACTGATGAAGAAGCGTTCCGTAATAGCCGTTGCAATGGCAGCGTCGATGTTGTTCGTTGCGTGCGGCGACGACAAGGACACCACCGTCACGACTGTTCCCGCAGTTGCAGACAGCACCCCCGCCGCGGCTGGCGACATCGTTGTCGTTGCCAGTGCCAACCCCGATTTCTCGACCCTGGTCGCCGCTGTTGGCGCAGCTGGTCTCGTCGAGACCCTGCAGGGACCTGGACCGTTCACGGTCTTCGCCCCGACCAACGAGGCCTTTGCCGCCCTGCCCGCCGGCTTGGTCGACAAGCTGCTGTTGCCGGAGAACAAGGATGTGCTCGCACAGATCCTCAAGTACCACGTGGTCTCCGGCAAGGTCATGGCCGCTGACGTCAAGGCCGGCGACGTGCCCAGCGTCGAAGGCTCGAACATCGCCGTCACGGTCGATGGTGGCGTCAAGCTCAACGGTTCATCGAATGTGATCATCACTGACGTGGCCGCCTCCAATGGCGTCATCCACGCCATTGACGCAGTCATCCTGCCCCCGGGCCTGGACGTCTCAGCACTCTGACCCTGGTGGCCGTGCGGCCATCACAGCAATTTGAGAGGCTCCCCACAAGGTTGTCGGTGCAAGAGGGCCCTTCGGGGCCCTCTTGTGCGTGACAATGGCAATCATGACATCTGGTGACTGTGAGCTGTGTGCCGCTGACCGGGTGACCGAGTGGTTCTACGAGGATGACGAGTGCTGGATCGCAGAGTGCGAGGCCTGCTACGTCCCAATGGTCGTATGGAAACGACACAACCCGGATCCCCCTGAGGAGATCCGGGTTGTTTTGCACGCTCGCTTGAGCGAGGTTGTCGTTGCTCACTACGGGTTCGAATTCTGGCTGGACGACAATATGCGGTCGATACCGACTCATTATCACGCCCACGCCCGACCCCGTGGTGGGTTTTCAGGCCACGGCTTACGCCGTGGTTGACGTCACCTGAAGACGCCGCCGAGGACCTTCCACATGCCAAACCCACCTTTCGTCGTGAGAAGTTGCTGTATTGTGAGAAATTGTTCAACGCTCATGAATGTCTTTGAAGGAAACCCTCAAGGCACATCACGTTGAGTCACATTACCACGACTGGTAGGGACTCTTGCAAGAGTCTTGAGAGAGTTTTTCAGAAAAATTGAGACGCCGGTCACCTTCCCTTGGGCGCAACAGGGTTGGTTAGGCTGCCGAGATGCTCATCGTTGGTTCGCCCGCTCCAGGTGTCGTCTTGACGAACCAACACGAAAAGGTCGTTGACCTGGCCACATTTCGCGGAGAGCGGGTTCTGGTCTTCTTCTATCCCAAGGCCAGCACTCCTGGGTGCACCCAGCAGGCGTGCGGTCTACGCGACGTCGCAGGCTCCCTCGAGGGCACGGCGATCGTGGGTATCAGTCCCGACAAGCCTGCAGCACAGAAGAAGTTCGACGACAAGTACGCACTGGGCTATGACCTACTGGCGGACACCGAGCACACAGTGGCAGAGTCCTTCGGGGTCTGGCAGGAGAAGGTCAACTACGGCAAGCGGTATATGGGGATCGTGCGGTCAGCCTTCCTCATCAGCCCACAGGGAGTGGTTGAGCAGGCGTGGTACAAGATCAGCCCATCGGACACGCCCAAGAAGTTGCTGGAAGCGGTGGGCAAGTGAGTTCGTTTCCGTCGCCCGACTCGATCCTGCCGCATCGTCCACCGTTTCTGTTCGTCAGCGAGATCACCGCGCTGGAACCCGGTCTCAGTGGGGCCGGCGTGTGGCATCTCACCGGTGACGAATGGTTCTTCAGCGGTCACTTCCCGGGGCGTCCAACGCTGCCGGGTGTGCTGATGTGCGAGGCAATTGCGCAGATGGGTGCCATTGCGGTGCTCACCGACGAGCGGTTCTCCGGCAAGCTGCCATTGTTCGGTGGCCTCGACTCCGCCCGCTTCCGTCGCCAGGTCTGCCCTGGCGACACGCTCGAGCTCGAGGTCGAGTTGGGTCGCATGTCGGCGCGAGCGGGAAAGGGCGTTGGCCGGGCGTTGTTGGCCGGCAAGGTCGCGTGTGAGTGCGAGCTGATGTTCGTGCTCGTCGACGCCTGAGCTGCCTGAGCTGCTTCAGCTGACCGAGCTGCAGATGCTGGGTGTCCTGAGTCCCGGTTTGCGGAACTGAGGACCTCCAGAACTGACGGCACCCATTTGTGCGCACAAATGGGGGTGATGGGTTCCGTTTGCGGAACTGAGGACCTCCAGAACTGACGGCACCCATTTGCGCGCGCAAATGGGGGTGATGGGTTTCGGTTTGCGGAACTGAGGACACCCAGAACCCGCAGGACCCGCGACGGGTTACGGGGCAGGTGCGAGGATGATGGTGCCGTTGTGGCCGCCGAAACCGAGGCTGTTCGACATCGTCGGGCCTGGGGTCCAGGGGCGGGCGGCGCCGAGTACGACGTCGATTTCGAAGCTTTCGTCGAGCACCGTGGTGCCGGCCGTGGGCGGAATCAGACGATGTTCCATCGAGAGCAACACGGCCGCCGCCTCGAGTGCACCAGCAGCGCCAAGTGCGTGACCGGTGACGCCTTTGGTGGACGTGACGGGCACCGCGCCAGGGCCGAAGACGGCAGCAATGGCAGCGGCCTCGGCGGCGTCGTTGAGCGGTGTCGATGTGCCATGAGCGTTGATCTGGCGAATGTCGGAGGTGGTGAGGCCGGCGTCACGCAGTGCGAGATTCATGCACTTGATGGCGCCCGTGCCACCGGGAGCCGGTGCCGTGATGTGGTGCGCGTCGGCGTTGCTGGCCGCACCGAGGACCTCGCCGATGATGATGGCTCCGCGGGCGATGGCTGCTTCCCACTCTTCGAGCAGGAGCACGGCGGCGCCCTCGCCGAGGACGAAGCCGTCACGATCGGGGGAGAACGGGCGACTGTTGCCGCTGCTACTGAGGGCGGTCATGTTGCCGAACGAGGCGACGGCGATGGGGCAGGCGGCGCTCTCGCTGCCACCAGTGATGCAGGCATCGATCATGCCCCACGCGATCAGACGTGAGGCGTAGCCGATGGCATGCGTCGAGGCGGCGCAGGCGGTGGTGATGGTCTCGTTGGGACCCTGCAGGCCATACCGCATGGAAATGGCCGCGCCGGCAGCGTTGGGCATCATCATCGGCACGAGGAACGGCGAGACGCGACGCTCGCCCTTCTCGATGAGGACTTCGATCTGCTCCTCGGTCGACCTCAGCCCCCCAACGCCAGTGGCGAAGATGGTGCCGAAGCGGCTGGAGTCGATGTCTGGACGACCCGCTTGCTCGAAACACTCGGCTGCGGCGGCCAAGGCGAATTGCTCCACCTTGTCCGCGCGGCGAGCCTCCTTCGCGTTCGCGAAGTACGGAGTCGGATCCCAGTCGGCGATCTCCACCGTGCGACCGGTGGTGATACCGGGGCCGTTGAGGCCGGCCCAGAAGGCCTGCTTACCGAGGCCGCAGGGCGCGACCACGCCATACCCGGTGATGGCAACGCGCCGACCACGGACACCCATGGTCGGTGAGAGCGCGGCCGGGGCGGGCATCAGAGCTTGCCGACGACGAGGTCGTAGGCCTGGCCCACGGTCTCGACACCCTCAAGGTCCTCCTCGGGCACTTCCACGCCGAACTCCTCCTCGAGGCCCATGATCAGTTCGACCAGGTCGAGGCTGTCGGCATCGAGGTCGTCGCCGAACTTGGCCTCACGCACTACCTGGTCCTCTGACACCGAGAGCACCTCGACGGCGACCTTCTGGAAACGGGCG
>Ga0105047_10008665_pt1 | contig 16921 bp, 18 predicted proteins | sample MAT04_FD_78384 | JGI IMG/M metagenome (GOLD analysis project Ga0105047, IMG submission 78384) | Freshwater microbial communities from Lake Fryxell liftoff mats and glacier meltwater in Antarctica - MAT-04 (megahit assembly) | ecosystem: Environmental > Aquatic > Freshwater > Ice > Liftoff...
CCAACGACCAGAGGGCATGGGACGCTGTGGGCGTCCACGCGTCTTCTGGCCTGACGGTCTGGGTGGAGATCGAGTCTCGCGTGCGTGACTCGCAGGCCGTGCTCCGGAGGATCTCCATCAAGCAGCGGGATGCTGGCGCAAGCCGCGTGCTGCTGGTCGTGCCCTCCACGCGCAACAACCGGGAAGCGATCCGCGGCGCCAGGGACTCGTTCGCCGAGGCGTTCCCAGCAGATATGCGACGGGCACTCCGGACGCTGATGCGTGGCGAGGACCCTGGCGCCGACGCGCTGCTGATCCTGTAGCTGGTACGAGTCGGGCGATTCCCGCCTTCAGGCCAGTGCGACCGACGAACTCCCGTTGCTCGGCCGGATCCCCCGTAGGCGGGAGGGCGACCAACGACCGGGTCGATGGCACGACCGTCTGTGAACCTGCTGGCCTCCACGCGGGAATCTCGGCAACGAACCGGCCCGCAACGTGGCCTTCGGCTGTCCCAATGCACTCCACGTGGGCATCGCGAAGAGCGCACTTCCAGCCGACTCGCGACGAGCCCACGCTGCCCGGGGTGGCTGTCCGGCACGTCACGACAGCGCGATGGGCGCTGCGTCCGTGGCCGGGCGTCAGTCGAGCAGCGGGTAGGCCGGCAGCGTCAGGAAGTCCGCGAAGTCGTCCGAGAGTGCCAGGCCCGCCAGGAGTGCGGAGGCCTCGCCCACGCGCCCGGTATCGGGGCCACCCAGCGACGCCAGCTCCTCGTCCATGACGCTCCGGATGAGCTCCGCATCGACCACGCGGCCATCGTCCAGGGTCACGCCATGCGTCCGCCACTGCCACAGCTGGGAGCGTGAGATCTCGGCCGTCGCGACGTCTTCCATGAGATCGTTGATGCCTGCAGCACCATTGCCTCGCAGCCAGTTGTCGAGGTACTGGACGCCGACGCTGACATTGCCGCGCAACCCGGCCTCGGTCATCCGGCCACCCGGGATGGCCACGTCCACGAGCTGCGCCGCGGTCACCGACACGTCCTCCCGCAGTCGATGCTTCTGGTCCACGCGATCACCGAACGCGGCATCGAACTCGGCCTGGGCGACAGCCACCAGGTCGGGATGCGCGACCCAGGTGCCATCGAATCCGTCGCCTGCCTCTCGCTGCTTGTCCTCGCGCACCTTTGCGAGCGCACGCTCGGTCACGTCGGGCTGACGGCGGTTGGGGATGAAGGCGCTCATACCGCCGATGGCGTGCGCGCCCCGACGATGGCAGGTGCGCACCAGCAGCTGGGTATAGGCGCGCATGAAGGGCACCGCCATGGTCACCTGCGCCCGGTCGGGCAGGACCATGTCGGGACGCTCGCGGAACGCTTTGATAAGACTGAAGATGTAGTCCCAGCGACCCGCGTTCAGGCCCGCTGCGTGCTCCCGGAGCTCCCCCAGGATCTCGTCCATCTCGAAGGCGCCCCAGATGGTCTCGATGAGCACCGTCGCCCGGATGGTGCCCCGCGGGATCCCCAGGCGCTCCTGGCCGAGCAGGAACACGTCGTTCCAGAGACGCGCCTCCAGGTGACTCTCCAGCTTTGGCAGGTAGTAGTAGGGGCCAAGCGCCGGTCCGTTGCCACGCTCCAGGGCGGCGCGGCCGCTGTGGAACAGGTGCAGCCCGAAGTCGAACAGGCTGGCCGAGACGGGCTCGCCGTCCACCACCAGGTGCCGCTCGGTGAGGTGCCAGCCACGCGGCCGGACCACGAGCGTGCCCGTCTCCGCATGCAGCGCGTAGCGCTTGCCCTCGGCGCTGGTGAAGTCCAGGTCGCGGTTCACCGCCCGCAGCAGGTCCGCCTGGCCACCGACCACGTTCGACCAGGTCGGCGAGAGGGCGTCCTCCAAATCCGCCATGAACACCCGGGCACCGCAGTTGAGGGCGTTGATGAGCATCTTGCGCTCCGCGGGACCGGTGATCTCGACCCGTCGATCGCGCAGGTCCGCAGGCGCCTCCGCCACGCGCCAGTCCTGGGCGCGCACGGCCGAGGTGGTGGCCAGGAAGTCCAGGCTGCCACCGTTGGCCAACGCTGCGCGTCGAGTGCTACGGGCGGCCAGCAACTCCTCGCGGCGCGTCCCGAACGTCCGCTGCAGCTCTGCCACGAACGCCAGCGCGTCCACGGACAGGATGTGTGCCTGATCGGGCGCCACCGTGCCCAGGACCTGGATCTCGCTCTCCGCCACCGTTTCCCCCTTATGCACTCGTCCGGCGGCCAGCGTACCCGCCCGGCGATCCGGCGGCACGCGTACGATGCGGCCCATGGAACGTGCCGACCGCGATGCTGCTTCAACGACCGACCTGACCCAGGCCATTCAGGCGTTGTTGCCCGCGCTGGAGGACTTCCTCCGGTTCGAGGGCACGGACCCCGCGGCACGGCGCACAGCGTGGGCTCCCCTCCTCGATGAGCCGCTGCCGACGAACGGCTTCGGCCGGGATGAGGTCCTCGCCCGCCTTGCGGACGTGGTCATCCCCAACGGCCTGCGCATCGGCCACCCGGGGTTCTCGGGCTGGGTGACCACGATGCCCTCGACCGTGGGCACGGCCGCCAACCTCGCCGCGACCGTGGCATCCCCACAGCGCTGGTGGAGCCACGCGGGCAACCTCGTGGATACGGTCGCGTGCCGCTGGCTGGTGGAGCTCCTGGGCTTCCCGACGAGCTACACCGCCAACCTCACCGCGGGCGGCTCGACGGCCAACCTCGCAGGTATGGGCGCCGCGCGACAGCACGCCGGGGAGCGGCTCGGGCTCCGGCCCTCCCTCGACGGCGTCGCCGCCATCCCCGAGCCACGGGTGTATGCCAGCAGCGCCACGCATCACGTGGTCCACCGGGCGCTGGGCGTGCTGGGTCTCGGGCGACGCAACCTGCACGCCATCGGGCTCGACCGGACCGGCCGTGTCGATGTCGCCGCCCTCGAGCGAGCCATCGATGCAGACATCGCCGCTGGATGTACGCCAGTGGCCGTGGTCGGCAGTGGCGGCGACGTGAATACCGGACTCGTCGACCCATTGCCGGAGCTTGCCCGCATCGCGCATGAACGGGACACCTGGTTCCACGTCGACGGCGCCTACGGCGGCTTCGGCCTCCTGGACGACCGGGTCCGTGACCGCTACGGCGACCTAGCCACATACGATTCGTTCGCGGTCGATCCGCACAAGTGGCTGGCTGCCCCCGTCGGTACGGGGGCCGTCATCGTGCGCGACGCGGGTGTGTTGGCACGTGCCTTCACCATCGAGCCGGGTGACTACGACTCGGGCCGCGAGGCGCCCATCTCGACCGGCGACCTCGGCTCACCTTTCGATGAGCTGGGCCTGGGCACGCCCGACCTGGGTGTGGACTTCTCCACGCCCGCCCGTGGCGTCGCCGTGTGGGCGATCCTGGGTGAGATCGGCGCCGCGGGCATGCGAGCTCGTGTGACCCGCCACCTCGATTGCGCGCGGCGTGTCGCCGACCGCGCCCGGACGGAACCCGAGCTGGAACTGCTCATCGAGCCGGAGCTGTCCATCTGTTGCTTCCGCTATCGACCCGCCGGCGTGACGGATGAGGCGGCACTCGATACGTTGAACCAGCGGCTGCTGATGGCGGTCGTGGCGCGCGGCAGGACGGTCACCTCCAGCACGCGCGTCGACGGTCGCTTCGCCATCCGTCCCTGCTTCATCAACCCCCGAACGACCCTTGATGACGCAGATGCCCTCGTGGAGGAAGTGCTCGTCGTGGGTCGCGAGCTCAGCGGCGCGGCCTGACGCTCGGCGCCGGCCACCGATCGCCGCCGGCCCGACATCCCAGCGCGACAGTCCATGTAGTGCAGAGGCCGCGCCGGAGGCGACGAGCCCCACGACCATGGGGCCGGCTCGCCTCATGGTCGGCTCGGCTCTTGCCCCCCACGTGACATACTGTGGTCCACGCGACTCACTGTGGAGGGCCCCCGATGGCCAGGACCAACCTGACGTTGCAGTTGGACGCAGACGTGATCAGGCGGGCGAAGATCGTGGCTGCCAAGCGGGGGACATCGGTCAGCGCCCTCGCGACACGCCAGTTGATGGACCTGGTGGACGAGGACGAGCGGTACGAGCAGGCACGCCTCCGAGCCGAGGCGATCCTGGCTGCGGCCGGGCCGCGGGGCGGTCGCACGTGGACGCGCGATGAGCTGCATGACCGCGAGGCTCTCCGGCGACCGTGACCGCGGACGGGCCAACCTTCGTCGATACCAACATCCTGCTGTACGCGCACGACGCCAGCGAGACCACGAAGCAGCCCGTCGCGCGGAGACTGCTCGAGGAGCTCTGGGCAGATCGTTCCGGCGCGCTCAGCACGCAGGTCCTCCAGGAGTTCTACGTCGTCGCCATCCGCAAGCTCAGCCCGCGTATGCCCAAGGCAGAGGCCCGAGAGATCGTCGCGCTGTATGCGACGTGGCGGGTCGTGCAGGTGGACCCGACCCTGATCCTGGATGCCGCGACACTCGAGGACCAGCACCACGTGTCGTTCTGGGATGCCTTGATCATCGAGGCCGCCAGGCGGGCGGGTGCTCGGCGACTGGTCAGTGAGGATCTCCAGGATGGACGCCGATTCGGTGCGCTCGCCGTGGAGAACCCGTTCCGGATCTCTTCCGGCTCGCGCTAGCGACCGAGAGCGTCGTGTGTGAACGCGTACTGGCGCACGACGGACTCATGTACCTCGACCCCCAGTCCCGGACCCGCCGGCGCTGACACCGAGCCGTCCACCTGGTGGATGGGGTTCGTCACCAGCTCGTCCTGCATCGGCGACGGCAACGGCTTCAGTTCGAACAGGAGGGTGTTCGACGCGGCGGTCGGCAGGTGGAGCGAAGCCGCCGTATTCAGGGCGCTGCTCCAGGAATGGGCGTTCCACGACCGGCCCGCGGCTGCGGCCATGCCGATGATCGCCCACGAACCGGTGACGCCTTCCGCCTTGCCGGGGTCGAGCATGATGATGTCAAGGGCACCGGAGTCGATGAGCGTCCCGTAGTGGACCGCGTGCCAGCCCTTCTCGCCGGTACAGATGCGGGTGTCCACCGCCGCCCGCAACGCTCGGTAGCCCCCGATGTCGTGCTCCGGCAGGGGATCCTCGAACCAGTACAGCCGCACCGCGTCATCGAGTGCCCGACACATGCGGATGGCATGCGCGGCATCCCAGCCGGACAGCGCGACGACATCCAGGATCACCTCCGTGTCCGGTCCGACCGCAGCTCGCATGGCGCGCCACCTGTGCCGAACGGGACCGGGCCCCAGGTGCCGTCCCAGTAGGTCGCGTCACGCATTGCCGACCAGGTTCCCGTGACATCCCGTGGATCACGACCACGCGGACGAGGGCCAGGGACCGGACTTGCCGTCATTGTTGGGCTCCGGATAGCGAATGGCGAACACCTGGATCCGATCGATGGTCACAGCCATGTGGCCCACTGGCCGCCGACTGGAAAGATGTCGACGCTGCGGATGATGGCAACCCGGAGAGTTCTATCAGCACGTGAGAGCCGCCGATCGACGCTGATGACGATGCGGGATCGACGGAATCCCGGATCATCCTCGATCTCGTATCCCCGCACCCCGCTCGACCCCCCCACGCGGCCCGACAAGGTCCTCATGGACCGCGCCAACACCCTACCCGTTGACATCATCCGCAGAGTTGGCCCCGGGCGGCAGCGGCATCATCCGCAGAGTTGGCCCCGGGCGGCAGCGGCATCATCCGCAGAGTTGGCCCCGGGCGGCAGCGGCATCATCCGCAGGCCCAGCCTCGGAAGCACCACCGGTGACGATCGCCCGCCGACCGGTCCTGCTCACGGCGCGTCGCGATGGAGCGTGAGACCGATCCGGCCGTATGGCGGCCGGGGGTCCGTGAGCACCCGCTGGCGGGCATCCGTCTCACCTTCCACGGCCGGGTCGAAGGTCCGGTTCTGGGCCTCGAAGGTGATCTCCACCAGTTCCGGGTAGCGCTCCAGCATGCGCAGCCCGATCTCGTGCACCAGGTGCTGGATGGACAGGCTCACGAAGCCGTGGAACACGACCGCTGCGAGATCGGCGACCTGCTGTGGGTCGACGTAGTGTGCAGGGTCAGGCAGCACCGCGACCGTCGCATCCGCGTACCGCCACGAGATGTCGATGAACGTGAACAACATCCGGTCGGGTCGTTCCGGGAGCGTCGTGTAGGCGTCCCGGGCGAACGACTCGAACGACGATCCGGTGATTTTGATGAGCTCCATGCCCACGCGCCCTGCACGCAGGTCCGTCAGCTCCGCGGCGCCATCCGCCGCGCGCGCCATCTCCAACATCGCGACGCCGTGATCCGCGTGCCGCCGGTGATAGAGCGCGGCACTGGGCTCGAAACCGCCGCCAGCCTGTGGCACCGGCTGGGCGTCGAAGCGGAGCTCCTCGCCACTCACCCGAAGCCGCTCCACCTGGGGATAGGTATCCAGAAAGCGCGTACCCAGGAAGTGGAGCCACCCTTCCAGGGTCGAGCCTCGGAAGGCGAGTGACTCCCGGTGGATGAAGTTCTTCATGGTGTCCGTGGCCACGACCTCGGTGTTGTCACCGTGTGTGTACGCCCGGACGAAGATGTCGCCCATGACCTGGACGTCGATGGATGCCGCCAACAGGATGTTGGTGCGACCGGAGAAGGTCGATTCAGGGATCTGGCGCACGCCGGTCAGCGGCGTGGCGTTGGTGCGGTAGGTCGAGACTTCCGCCTTGCCGTAGTGGGTCTCCAACTTCATGGCCGTGTCTCTCCTGCTGTGTGCATCCCTAGCGTTGCCGCCCGCGCCCGTGCTATGGCCACCACGTCCGTCAGCCCCCTTCGTCGTTCGGCTTCCCGGTCTCCCGCCAGCGCGCGCTCCAGAAGGGACACGATCGCGGAGCGTGACCGGCCGGCGACGAAGATGACGTATCGGAAGCCGAAGCGCGCCTCGTATGCGTCATTGAGCGGGCAGAGCGCGGCGATGGCCTCCTGCTGCTCCCTGTCGTAGCCCTGCTCCGCGTACGAGAGCGCGGAGACGGCAGTCGGCGGCGCGCCGATACGTGGGTGCGCGGCCAGCAGCTCGATCTGGACCGACTCGGGTGCCGTCAGCGCCACGCCCGTGGCGCGGTCGAAGAGGGCGTCCCAGGACCCGAACGGTCGGCCTGCGGCGAGGAGCACGAGGTACCCCCGGGCAGCCTCGAACAGCGGTCCGACCGCTGTGACGAAGGCGGGCTCGTCCATCCGGTCCAGCTCCGTGATCGTCGGGAGGCCGGCGGGCGCTGTCATCAGCTGCCGCGGTACGTCGTGATGCCGAAGGGCGCGATGAGGAGCGGCACGTGATACGAACGCGACGCATCGTCCACGGCGATCTCCAGTGTGACCTGCCGGAAGAAGCCACGGCGGTACTCATGCAGCTCGAACGTGAGGCGGTAAGCCCCGGGGACGAGCGGCACAACGAGTGCCCCGATACGGCCGTCCAGGTCGGTCATACCCTCGCCGACCTGCGACAGGGCACCGTCATCCAGGATCATGGACAGGCGCACCGGCACCCCGACCGCGGGCTGTCCCAGCTCGGTATCAAGGACGTGGGTCGAGATCGTGGGGCGTGTCTCGCTCATTCGTGCGTCTCCCTGCGGCGCTATGCTGCCTCGTCATGGGAACCCTCCGATTCAGCGCCGGCGACGTGCACTGTACCGGCCGCTGGGTGGACGGATCGCCCCGGACCATCGAGGCCCTCCGCGCGATGCTGCCCCTTCGCAGCCGGCTCATCCACGTCCGCTGGAGCGGCGAAGGTTGCTGGGTGCCGCTCGGTGACATGCGCCTGGACATCCCGCCCGAGAACGCCACCAGCCACCCCGCCCCCGGCGAGCTGATCGTCTACCCGGGCGGCCTGTCGGAGTGCGAGATCCTGCTGGCCTATGGCTCGGTCGACTTCTCGAGCAAGGTCGGCCAGCTGGCCGGCAACCACGTCGTGACCCTGGATCTGGAGCGGGAACAACTCCGGGAGTTGGGGCGGCGATGTCTCTGGGAGGGTGCCCAGGAGTTCCTGCTGGAGGAGGTCCAGGAGGCCGGATGAGCCTCGAGCCGACGCACCGGTTCGACCTCCTGGTCCGGGGCGGCACCGTAGTCCGGGCGACGGGCACCCTCCGCGCGGACGTGGCCATCCGTGACGGGCGGATCGTGGCCGTGGAGCCGGGTATCCCGGCATCCGCCGCGGTACGCCTCGTGGATGCGACCGACCTGCTGGTGCTGCCGGGTGTCATCGACGTCCATACCCATACCCGCCTCGCCTCCGACGCGGAACCCGACCGGTTCTACCAGGACACCGTCGCGGCGGCGTTCGGCGGCACGACCACCATGCTGGCGTTCAACAACCCGGGCACGGGCGTCAGCGAGGAAGTCCGCAGCTCGCTGCTGGCCGGCGTCCAGGAGTGGCTGGCGCGGACGGCGGGTGATGCCGCCATCGATGTCGGGCTGTCGGCCGTCATCACCTCGCAACAGGCGGATCCCTGCTCCGACCTGGCGGCCATCGGCGACCTGGGCGTCGCTAGCTGCAAGTGCTTCCTGGTCTATGACTTCGGGGTCTCCGAGATGCAGCTGCGGGGCCTGTTGCGGGCAGCGGCCGGTGTGGGCACGTTGCTGGAGGTCCACGGCGAGGACCGGGCGCTCCTGGATGCGGGCATCGCGGCCCAGTTGGCTGCCGGCGAGACCGGGCCGCGTGGCCATGCGCGCTCGAGGCCGCCATTGTGCGAGGCGACCGGGACTGCCCGGGCCATCGCCATCGCGGGGGAAGTGGATGCACCGGTCTACCTGGTCCACGTCTCATCGGCGGCGGCCGTGGCCGAGATCGCCGGTGCCCGGCGTCGCGGGCAGCGGGTATTTGGCGAGACCTGCCCCCACTACCTGTCGCTGGATGCTTCGCGCTACGAACGACCTGCGGCAGACGCCATGGGCTCGGTCATCTCGCCGCCACTCCGCTCCCGCGCCGACCAGGCCGCGCTGTGGGCTGCGCTGGCGTCTGGCGACCTCGACCTGGTCGCGACGGACCACGTGCCGGACCGGCTCGCGATCGAGAAGCGCTATGCGGGGCAGCCATTCCCGGAGGTCTCCAACGGGGCCCCGGGTATCGAGACGCTGCTGAGCGTCACATACGCGACGGGGGTGACATCCGGCCGCGTCGGCGTCGAGCGCCTGGTGGACATGCTGTCGACCACACCCGCCCGGATATTCGGCATGCCCAGCAAGGGCGCCGTGGAGATCGGTCGGGACGCGGACCTGGTGCTGTTCGACCCGAACGCCGCACGCGTCATCCGGCAGGCCGACCTGCACCACACGAGCGACTTCACGCCCTATGAGGGGATGCCGGTGTCGGGGGCAGTGCGCGACGTGCTCGTGCGTGGCGAGGATGTCATCCGGGACGGCCGGTATGTGGGCCGACGTGGCCAGGGCCGATACGTGGCGCGCAGCCTGGACTGAACGGACCACGCCGTCGCGGCCTCGCATCACTCCCGGTCGGTCACCTTGCGGGAGCGGAGGAGGACGCCCGGCTCGCGGCCGCGCATGCGCGCCAGGTTCGCCGCGAGGCGCTGGAGCGGCACACCCAGGGTCAGCGGCGAGTACACCTCGGGGACCCGCCGGAGCGTCGTCACCCGCAGCCGCTCCGCCTGCGCAGGCGATGACCCAGCGTCATCGCAGATGAGCCAGGTGGGACTGCCCAACGTGGCCGTCTCCTGGGCAAGTGACACGCACAGTTCCCGGGTCGAGCCACTCGGCGCCAGGACGATGACCCCGACCGCGGGTCCGATGAGCTCGAACGGGCCGTGTCGGAACGATCCGCCAGCCATGCACTCGACCGGGATCGCGGTCGTCTCCTTGAGGATGAGCGCCCCGTAGTCGGCGGCGGCCAGCGCGGGACCGCGCGCGACCACGACCAGGGCAGTGCAGACCGCCAGCTGCTCGGCGGCGGCATCCGCCAGCCGCTCATCCTCACATGTAACCCGGACCGCCTCCAGGACAGCCCCCGGGATGCCAGGGCTCGCGTCCTCACCGTGCACCAGGGTCGCCGCGAGCATGGTGAGCACCGCGAACGACGTGATCCAGGTCTTCGTGGACACGGTCGCCTCGTCGCCAGCCTCGATGGGCAGCACGACATCGGCCAAGCTCGCCATCGGGCTCGAGGGGTCGTTGGTCACCGCGATGATCCGTGCGTGGCCCGCCGCGCGCAGTTGCTGGCCGACTGCCACCGTCTCGAAGCTGCGGCCCGACTGACTGACGAGGACGACCAGCGCGTCGGGGCCGATGGTACGCATGCCGTAGTGGAGCAGCTCGCCCGCCTCATGGACCTGCGTCGGCCAGCGAGTGCCGATGGTCGTAGCGGCCGTGAGCGATGCGGCCCGGGAGCTACCCATGCCCACGAGCAACACGCCCGACGCTCCGCGCGCGACTGCGCTGGCAGCGTGGAGGGATGCGGCACCAGCCGCGAGGTAGTGGCGCGACACCCGCGCCAGTGCCTCGGCCTGCGCCCCGGTGTCCAGTTCGAATGCGGTCATCGTCATGCAGCTGCTACCAGCCACCTTCCTCGCGCAGCAGGCGATGGAGGATGCTGCCACTGACCTCGCGCCGGTAGACGGCCGTGGAACGGACGTCGTCGATGGGCGAGATGGCCGCCTGGATCGCAGCCGCGGCCCGATCGGCGGTCGCCGCATCCGGCGGCGACCCCTCCAGGACCACCTCCGCGGCCGGGATCCGGACGGGTGTCGCGGCTACCGAACCGAGCGCCACACGCACGTCTCGCCAGATACCTGCGTCCTCGCGCCACGCCACGCTCATGACCACCTTCGAGATCGCCTGTGCCCGTCGCGTGCCGACCTTGCGGAAGCGCACCCGTCGGCCATCCGGCAACGGCACCACGATGCGCAGCACCAGCTCGTCCGCGGCTCGCTTCGTTTGGCGGTAGCCGGTCCAGAAGTCCGCGACCGCGACCGTTCGTTCGCCACGCGGGCCGCCGAGCACGATGGACGCGTCCGCCGCCAGCAGGACCGGCAGCGAGTCACCGGCAGGCGATGCGTTGACGATGTTGCCGCCGATGGTGCCCCGGTTCTGGATCTGCGCCGCGCCGATGGTGGCGGCGGCCTCGGCGAGGACGGGCAGATAGCGCAACACCAACGCCGAGCGACGCAGTTCCGTCCAGGTGCTGAGCGCCCCGATCACGAGACCAGCGTCGACCGACAGCGAGATGCCTCGGAGGGCGTCGAGATGCCAGATGTCCAGCAGTCGCTCCGGTGGCTCGCCGATCTCACCCGTGATACGCACCATCAGGTCCGTGCCGCCCGCGATCGGCGTCCAGTTGCCACTCGCGAGCAGGTCGTAAGCGTCGGACAACGAGCGGGGGCTCGTGACAAGCGGCTCGTGGGGCACGCTCAGGCCCGCGTCGGATCGACGATGATCAGATCCTGGAAGTATCGGCGGTAGAAGCCGCGGTCCCGGGTCAAGAGTCGGTCCGCCCGAGTGCTCGCGTGGGCGCCCACCAGGAAGTCGGCGAGCAACCGGCTCCTTGGACCGCCAGCGCTCCGATAGCGTCGCCAGGCGATACCAGCCTGGGCAGCTCCCGGTGCATCGAGCGGGTCGTACTTGATTCCCATACCAGCGAGGTTGAGGGTGGCCTGCTCGGCCGACTCGAACCAGGCGGCCGTCTCTGACCAGACGACCTCGCACGCGATGAGCGATCCGCTCTGCCCGGCCGCCTCGATCGCCTCGAAGGACGCCATCGCGAACGGCGGCTCCGCACCAAGGACGTCGAGCAGGACGTTCGTGTCGATGGCCGTGATCACTCGTCCGGCGGGAACTCGGCGGGCCCGCGCATTTCTTCGATGATCTCGTCAGTGGACATCGGTAGTTTGAGGATGCCGTAGAACTTCGCCAGCGCGTCCGGCTCCACTGACTTGGTCAACACCAGCCGGCCCGGCTCTTCCTCGAACTCGACCTGCTGCCCGGCCCGCAGGCCGAACCGGTCCCGGAGGGGCTTGGGGATCACCACCTGCCCTCGCTCGCCTATCGTGGCCTTCATATCGCGATGGTATGAATCCTGAGTCATACCGTCAAGTCGTGGACGGCCGCCCGCGCGATCGAGTCCACGATCTTGGTGTAGCCGGTGCAGCGGCAGAGGTTGCCCGCGATAGCCTCGCGGATGGATCCATCCTCGGGACCGCCGCCAGCATCGAGATAGGCCTGGGCTGCCATGAGCATGCCCGGCGTGCAGATGCCGCACTGGGCGCCACCGAGCTCCAGGAACGCCTGCTGGAGCGGACTCAGCGGGCCGGTCGTGTCACTCAGTCCTTCGACGGTGCGGACGTCCGAGCCATCGACCTGGCACATGGGCACCAGGCAGGCGTCCACGACCTGGCCGTCCAGGATCACAGAACAGGCCCCGCACTCCCCTTCGCCGCACCCTTCCTTGGTGCCCGTCAGGCCGAGGTCTTCGCGCAGCGCATCGAGCAACCGACGCATGCCTGGTACCTCGAGCTCCACCGGCTCGCCGTTGACGCGGAACCCGATGCTCATCGTGCGGCTCGCAGTGCGGCCAGGATGCGTTCCGGGGTCGCCGGCAGGTCATGGATCCAGACCCCGGTCGCGTCGTGGATCGCGGCGACCACGGCGGGCGCGCCGACATCCATGGGCAACTCCCCGACCCCCTTGGCGCCGTGGGGCACACCGCTGTACGGCGACTCGACGAGGATGGTCTCGATGCGTGGCGCATCCAGCGCCGTGGGGATGAGGTAGGTAGCCAGGCGATCGTTGCGGTAGCGCCCGTCGACGACCTGCATCTCCTCGATGGTCGCGTACCCGACCGCCTGGAGCGTGCCGCCTTCCACCTGGCCCTCGGCAAGCACCTGGTGCAGCACCCGACCGACATCGTCTGCCGCGACCACGGAACGGACCGCGACCTCGCCCGTGTCCAGGTCTACGTCCACCTCCGCGACAGCGGCCGCCCAGCCGAAGCAGGGATATGCGTCGCCGGTGTAGGTGGCGTCGTCGAAGTGGATATCCGGGTAGGGCACGAAGCGCTGTTCGATGTGGATGGGTCCGTGCTCCTGGCCGTAGTCGGAGGCGGACGCGCTGAACGGCCGGCCAGTCGCGGTCTCGACCTGTTCACGGAGCCGGCGGGCGGCCTGGATGACCAGGCCACCGACGACCATCGCTGTCCGGGATGCGACCGTCGGTCCGCTGTCCGGGACTACCGAGGTGTCCACGGGCGCCAGGTCGACGTCGTCCTCGCCGATTCCCAGCTCGGCAGCCACCAACTGGGGGAAGATCGTCTTTGTCCCCTGGCCCATCTCGGTGGAGCCCATGAGGATGGTCGGGCGGCCGGTCACGTCCATGTCCAGGTAGACCACGCTCTTGAGCTTCACCTCACCACTGCCCGTGAACCCGGCGCCATGCCAGGCGAGGGCCAGGCCGATGCCAGACGCCCGTCGCGCGGCACGTCCCTGTGCGCCGCCTCCCCGTCCCGGCGCGGTGCGCTCACGCGTGCGCTCGAACTCGGACGCCTCGGCGGCCCGATCGAGCACCTCCTGGCCGGCCACGCTTTCACGCAGGACCTGCTGGGTCGGGGTCATGTCGCCCAGCTGGTAGACCCATCGACGGCGCAATGCCAGGGGCGACAGGCCCAGTGCCTCCGCCACGCGATTCGCCTGCATCTCGGCCGCGAACTCGGTCTGGGGCGCACCAAACCCCCGGAACGCACCATTTGGCGGGGTATTGGTGGCCATCGCCCGGCCCCTGATGCGCACGTCCGGGCAGCGATATGGCCCACCCGCGTGTAGCACGCCCCGTGACAGGACGACCGGCGTCAGGGTGCAGTACGCACCGCCATCCATGACCACATCGATGTCCTGGGCGACGAGCGTGCCGTCGCGCATCACGCCCGTGCGGTACCTGACGACCGCCGGGTGGCGCTTGGTCGTCGCTGAGATGTCCTCGTGCCGGTCATAGATCATGCGCACGGGCCGACCCGCCTTCCGGGCAAGCAACGCGGCATGGACGGCCACGATGGATGGGTATTCCTCCTTGCCCCCGAACCCGCCGCCGGTCTCCGTCTGGACCACGACCGCCTGGCTGTCACTCAACGCCAGGGCCCGCTTCAGTGCCGGGTGGACGTAGTACGGGCACTGGAGCGACCCATGCACCGTGACGCCGCCATCGTCACGGGGGATGGCGATCATCCCCTGGTTCTCGATGTACAGCTGTTCCTGGTGGCCCACCCGGTATGTGCCTTCGATGACCAGGTCGGCGCCTGCCATCGCCACGTCGACATCGCCGATGCCGACCTCGTTGTGGGCGAACTCGTGGTCGGACTCGAGCGGGTCGAACACCGCGGGCAGCGGTTCCGTGCGCAGCCGGACCGCGCGCTTCGCGGCCCGCAGGATCTCCCGGTCCGGGGCCGCCAGGAGTGCCACGGCCTCTGCGTGATGCCGGATCTCGTCCGTCACGAGCACCGGCTGGTCGGCCTGGATGGACGCGACGACGTTCTCGCCGGGGATGTCCGCAGCGGTCACGACGACGACCTGCGACCAGTCGAACGCCGGGTCGAGCTCCAGGCCCAGGAACCGCGCGTGGGGCTCCGTCGAGCGGATGGTGGCGCCGTACCATGCGCCGGGCACGACCAGGTCGTCGACATAGATGGCCCGCCCGGTCAGCTTGTCCGGGCCTTCGCGTCGGAAGGGCGCGGGTCGGGCGGCACCACGCGTGGACCCCAGCGGATCGACGATGACCGGGCCTGGCAGGACCATCGGCGGCTCTGCGATGGAGGCGCTGGGCGGGGTCGTGCTGGTGGGCGGCCGGCTGATCATGTGCGCGGAAGGTTCGTGCGCTGTCGGGGCTGCGTCAAGTCGCGATCGAGCGTCATACGTTTCCAAAGCCCGCCGCAGCAAAGTCGGCGTCGTACGCGAGCGCTTCCGCGATGCGCAGGCGACGCATCATGGCGAAGCTCGTCGCGTCCACGAACGAGTAGTTGCGCTCGTCGTGGCGGCGTAGCCACCCCCAGGCTTCCGTCTCCATCTCGTCGTCGACGTGCTGGACGGTCACGCGCCGCGAGCCCTGGATGGCATCCAGGAACTGGCACGCCACGGCATGCCCGAGGCGGCGTCGACAGAAGCTCCAGGTCTCACCGACCACATGGTTGGTGGTCACGATCGGTCGGTCGATGGCCTGCCACCGCTGTACCGCGTCCTGGTGATGCTCATCCGTCGCATACCGAAGGGCCACCCAAAAGGACGTGTCCGCGAACCTCATCGGCCCTCTCCGGGCGAGCCGTATACGACTTCGTCGATGTCGCCGGACACCCCGTCTGTCGTCGCCCCGATCCAGGCGTCCATCGGGTCGGCCGCGCCCTCCTGGACCTCGTCCGAGCCGTAGTACACCGCGACCGCTTCGCGGATGAGCGACGCCTTCGATCGGTGCTCGCGGGCCGCCCGAGCAGTCAACAGGTCGTCCAGCGGGGCATCGATGTAGATCTGGGTCCGGCGCATGCGAGCAGTATACATCACCACCTCGCCATATACATCATCCTTCGGCGCGACCCCGGCGGAGGGCACGGCCCGGCAGGGCACCCGTGTGGCTGCCGTCGTCCACGACCACGACCCCGTTCACGACCACGTATGGCATGCCCACCGGGAACGATCGCGGCTGCTCGTAGGTGGCTGTCGAGCGCACGGTCGCCGGATCGAACACCACGATGTCCGCACGCATGCCGTCGCGCAGGATGCCCCGGTCAGGGATGCCCAGGCGTGCCGCCGGTGCCGAGGTCATCTTGCGGACCGCTGTCTCGAGGGACATCAGCCGCTGGTCACGCACGAACTCGCCCAGGATGCGGGGATACGAACCCCAGGTCCGAGGCGACGGCTTCGCACCCACGAACGTGGAGTCGGTGCCGACCATGGAGATGGGGTGGGCCAGGAATGGCCCGAGGCTGCCATGGGCGGGCCCGGGGGTCACCTGGTTGGTGCGCAGGTCCTCTGCGATGAGCAGGTCGCAGGCGGCGTCCACCGCATCCAGTCCTGTGGCGGCCATCAGCTCGCCGAGGGTGCGACCCTCCCATTCCTGCCACGCATCGGTGCGCAGGGCGCCCAGTCGCAGGTCGTCCCAGGGGTTGCGGCCGGCATACGCCCTCCCGCGGGCCGCGAGCTCATCCCGCATCTGCTCGCGGATGAGCGGATCGGCGAGCCGCTCCAGCAAGGGACCGGGGCCACCGGCCTGGACCCACGGCGGCAGCATGATGAGCAACCGGGTGCTCGCCCACTCGTAGGGATAGGTGTCCCAGGTGACGTCGAGGCCCTCGGCACGCGCATCCTCGACCAGCTCGATCATCTGGTCGGCCGTACCGGGCGCCGTGGCACGCCGATAGAAGTGGGTGATGTGCACCGGACCGTTGCCAGTGCGTCCGATATCGATGGCCTCCCGAAAGGGGTCCAGGAAGCCGTCGCCCAGGGCATAGCGCACGTGCGTGTGATATATGCCGCCCAGCCGGGCCGCCTCGGACGTGAGCACTGCCAGCTCCGCGGTGCTCGCGAAGGCGCCGGGCGGGTAGTCCAGACCGGATGAGAGCCCGAAGGCCCCCTCCTCCATCGACTCTCGCAGCAGGCCACGCATCCCGTCCAGGGCTGTCGCGTCGGCGGGCACATCGTCCCAGCCGAGCGCGTCGATGCGCAGGGCCGAGTTGCCGACCATGAACGCGAGATTGACGCTCACACGCCGGTCGAAACGGCGCAGGTAGCTGTCCGCCGATGACCAGTCGAAGTCGATGTCCGGCAGCCCGTCCAGTCCCGCGTTCAGGCGCGCAAACGCCAGCAGGTCGTCGCGTGACGGGAAGGGCGCATAGCTGTTGCCATCCACGCCAACGACCTCGGTCGTGACACCCTGGCGCACCTTCGGCTCGTGGCG
>Ga0105047_10008666_pt1 | contig 16920 bp, 15 predicted proteins | sample MAT04_FD_78384 | JGI IMG/M metagenome (GOLD analysis project Ga0105047, IMG submission 78384) | Freshwater microbial communities from Lake Fryxell liftoff mats and glacier meltwater in Antarctica - MAT-04 (megahit assembly) | ecosystem: Environmental > Aquatic > Freshwater > Ice > Liftoff...
AAGCAGATTGCATGCTGTTGGTCTGATGGTGACGATTCGGGTGATATCGAGGAAATGACCTCACCCGTTCCCCCGAACTGACTGGACCTCGCACCTCAGGTGCGAGGTCCTTTCTCTATCCCCAACCCGCGAAGACTTTCCTGAACCTCTTGCCGCCAGTCTGGCTAGTCTGGCCTCAACACCTCCTAGGCGAACAGAGGAGAATGAAATGTTTCGGCGGAAACAAATTGAGTCGGGCGGAGGCGGCCTCGACGAGGAGCCCCTCCACACTGAGAACTCGCTCAAATAGCGGAGGGTATTTCGGTGCTTTTCGATCTATGGTACGGCGACACGGGGCACAACGAAACGGGCGGGGCGAAGAAGTGCGGCGGTAGGGCGTAAGCCCATGGGAGGCGAGGACATGTTTCATCGGCGGGACCGGGGCGGTGGCGACCGCTCGGAGAGAGCGGATACCGACGCGGCCTCAGACGTGCCAACGGGGTCGGAGCTCACCGACGTGGCGCGTCCGATTGAACCGTCGGTAGCGCCGCGAGCGACTCTCGTGGACCAGGGTTTCGCAGGAGCGGCTCGTGGCTCGCTAGCAGGTTCCAGAATCGTGTTGCTGACCGACGACGATGCTATGGATGAGGTGGCGACGGTACTGCGCACATCGGGCCATCGGGTTGCGGTCGCGAGTGGCACCGTTGCGCTCGGTCTCACCCATGTGGGCGAACTCGATCTGGCGGTGCTCGATGGCGTGGTCTCCCCGGAACAACGACTAGATGTATTCCGCCGGTTCCACGATGAACTCGACATCCCGGTGGTGGTTCTCGATCATGGAGCGTCGACCACCGAGCGGCTGCTCTGGCAGGCACTCGGAGCCAGCGACGTACTGGACTCTGCCAGCTCCGACCACCAGCTGGCTGAGGAATTGCAGCGCGTATTGCAACAACCCCTCCGAGCCTCCAGCGAGTCCATATCGGTTGGCGGACTGCGGTTGGACATGGGGTCCCGGATGATCGAGGTCGAGACCCGAATTGCGCATCTCACCCGTCAGGAGGCGCTGCTCCTGCAGTTCATGATGCGCCGTCCCGACGTGACGTTCAGCCGGTCTGATCTCCTCGAGCAGGTGTGGGGCCACACCATCGGCGGGACATCGACAGTACCTGTTCATATCCGCAGGCTTCGGGAGAAGATCGAGGTCGATCCCGCACGGCCCAGGTACGTCATCACCATGTGGGGTGCGGGGTACTGCCTCCGATCTGGGGTCGGGACATAGTGGCTACCGGCGGATCCCGACCGGCCCGTCTCGGGATCGTCCTCGCCGTGCTGATGTCAGGTGGCGCCAGCGTTGCAGGGCTTCCCGCCGTTGCTGGCGCCGGCACCGGAGTCGCTCCCGATGGTGGACATGTGTCCCACGCCGACGTCGTGTTGCTCCCGGGCGGAGTGATCTCCTCGCTCATCACCTTGCCGATCACCCAGAGCGCGCCAGGTGTCGCTCCCGTGGCCAGCAACGTCACGGCGGATGGGCGGCCGGTGGAGGCGAACCTCGAGTCGATCGCTTCTCTCGGAGCCGACGTCGAAATGGTGATTGACACCTCGGCCGATACGACGATCAGGCGGGCAGCGCAAGGGGCGATCGTTGAATTCGTCCGTGGGTTGGCACCGTCGGTCCGTTTAGGTCTCGTCGGAGCGCCAGGTGAGAGCAGTCGAGTGCCGACCGATCAACACGAGCTGGTTCTCACTGACCTTCCCCGTCAGCCGCCCGGCGGCGCGTCGAACCGGCTCGCGACGGCCCTGGGGACTGGCACCATCGATCCCACCCGACCGCGGTTCATCGTTGTCTTCTCCCGTGCAAGCGCCCTCAGTTCCGCCCAGCTGGTCCAGGCGATCACCGCGCCAGCCGTTCCGGGAGCGGTGATCAATGTGGTGCAACTCGCCGACGCCGCAAGCCCGAGCGAGGCGCTCTCAGATTTCGCTCGAACCAGCGGCGGGTTGGCGCTCAGCGTCAATGATCCCAGCCTCTTGCTGAGTGCGTTCAACGAGATCGCAACGACGCTGCAACGGACCTATCGATTGACGCTGCCCGCCACGATGGGGTCCACCATCACGGCAACCATCGAGGGCCGTGGCGCCCCGATCCCGATGCAGTTCGTCGCAGCGCGAACTGATCAGCCGTCTCCGGTTCGGCTCTCGGGAAGCGCTGGTGACGGCGAGTCCGCCGTCGGTGCGACGCCAGGTGCAGCAGCGGTGGCCCGCGAGTCGACGCGCGTTGGCGAGATATTCGGACGCTTGGTACCGCTGCCGGCGCTCATCTCGGTGGTCCTGGCAATCGGGTTGGCCCTGGTGCTGCTCGGTCGACGCCGCAGGATCGTGACCAGACGCCAGCGGCTTCACGACACTGCCCTCACGAACGGCAGGCATCTCCAGATGGGGGATGAGTCGGCGGCGCTGGTTCAGGCCGCCCAGGGTCACCTGATGGGCGCTGTCTTCCGGATCGTGGGAGACAGCGCACTGACGGTGCCGCAGGAACTCGTCGTGGCCGCCGAGGTCCGAGCGAGCATGTCACTGCTGCGTGCGAACATCGACCAACCCGCGTCGGATCAGCCCGTTGATGCCGTCACGCTAGTTGTGGAGTTGCTCGACGATCGTCGCCCAGCGGACGTCGCTGTTGTTCATCCGCAGATCGCGGAGGTGGGAGCCGTCGACCATCAACAGATCGCGGACGCGCTCCGCTACGGGCTGTGGTCTGCAGAGACAGAGGTATCGCTGCCCGAGCGGGCGCGCAACCTTCTCGGAGTCGACGATGTCTCCGAACTCGGCATTGTCGACGAGTTCTCCGCCGACTTAGATCCCGTGAGCGCGGCGGCCCTGATCTCAGCGCAACTCGATGCCTCGTCGATCGCGGGGTCGACGGCACGAGCGATCGGCCGGGTGTTGTCGGCGACATCGGTCCGAGGGGTTGTTCCGATCGGGGTCGTTCCGCTCTCGGTCGTGCTCGCAGATCGTTTGACTGATGAGAGCTCAACTGCCGCGGACCCGAGCCGCCCGTGGCCGGATGATCTGGCATCGGATGCGGCCTCGATCCTGTCGGCGCTGACCGAGGCGGTCGTCCGACTCAACGACGGCCAAGCCGAGGTCAATCGGCTCTGTGGGGGCTACATCGAGGAGCTGAAGACCTCGAACGCATCGCGTGCGGTTGGACTTGTCGAGCTGATGGGCACGTCTGTCGTCATCACCGTCGAGGACGCCCAACGGGCCACGGGCCTCTCGCATCAGGGTGTGCGAAATCACATCCGACGCTTCGAAGCGCGTGGGTGGCTCGTTGCCGCCGAAAAGAACGGACCAGGCGGACGCCGTCGATGGATCGCCGTTGAAATCATCGACGCCTTCGAGGCAGCAATCCATCGACGGCCCGGCTCCGAACTCGATCTACGCCCGAACGATCGTACGGAATTGGCAGATGCCACAGCATGACACCATCCCCCAGCTGACGCGCAGACGACGCTGCCTCACCATTCTCGCCGCGATGACTGCCGGTCTGTTTCTTCTGCCGACGATCTTGAGCACCGCTTCGTCCGCCGAAACAGCGCCGCTCGACTCGGTCGTCACCATCGTCCACGGCCTTCGTGGTCAGCTCGTTGACATCTCGCTCGACGGCAAGGTGGTCCTCAGTGCGTTTGCTCCTGATCGTCTCACTGATCCGTTGCCGATCGCGTCGGGCCAACACCGGATCGAGCTTCGACCGGCGGGGACGGGCAGCGAAACGGTGGCACGGGTCGACCAGATGATCACTGTTTCGCCAGCGCGACGCGTGTCGCTTGTGGCGCACTTCGCAGTCGACGGATCGTGGACGATGACCACCTACGACAACAGTGCCGTGGCAATTCCCTCCGACCAGGCAGTGGTGGTCTTTCGCAACACCGCAGCCGTTGCGCCCGTAGATGTTCGTCTTGATGGCCAACCGTCGGTGCAGTCATTGTCGAACCCGGACCAGGCGCCACGTCAGCTCGCTCCCGCCACCTACGGCGTGACGGTGGCGGGCGCTGGTGGTGGCGCCGACCTGGTGACCGAGCAGCAAGTGCCGGTGAAGGCGGGCAACGCGATGTTCCTCTACCTGGTCGGCTCCGGATCGAACGTGATCTGGTTGGCGCAGCAGGAGTCCGGCGGGACCGCCGTGCTCCCGATCAACATCCAGACGGGCAATTCCGGGCTGGCGGCGGTGTCACCAGCGGGGCGTCGATCAGCAGTTGCCGGCGCAGTGTGGGGCTTGGCGTGTCTGGCGATGGTTCTGGCGTTGGCTGGTCGATCGACCCAGGTCGGTCTCGCCGGCGCCGGGGCGGCAAGCATTCCCTCGACGACGCTCCTCGGGCAATCGGCCGATCGCCCAAACGTGATCCCGTCGACCACGGCGCTGGGAAGTAAATCCGCAACACTCGAAGTGGTCAGATCCGACCGCGACCAGGACCCGGTCTCGCTGACGGTGCCTCGGCTCTCGCTCTCCACCAACATCAGCAGTGTCGCCACCACGACCGACGGCGAGTTGGCCGTGCCGCCGTCGAGTGAGGTCGTGGCCTGGTACTCGTCCGGACCAGCTCCGGGCGCGCCCGGTTCCTCGGTCTTCGCTGCGCACGTCGACTGGAACGGCCGAACCGGACCCTTCTTTGAGCTGTCCATGATGGCGATCGGCGACGATGTCTCGGTGACTCATGCCGACGGATCGACCACCGCCTTCACGGTGTCCGAGGTGCAACGCGTGCCCAAGGGTCAGCTTCCGGTCGCCGAGATCTTCCGTTCGGACGGGCCCCCGACACTTCGATTGGTGACATGCGGCGGCGAGTTCGACGCGACCGCCCATTCCTACCGGGACAACGTGGTCGTCACCGCGGTGCCCAAGTGATCGGTCGTCAGAAATCGAGCGACGACAGGTCGGGATACCAGGCTTGCGACCTCTCAATCGCACGCTGCCACGTCTCGCGATCCAAGGTTCCTGTCGGCTCGTAGACCGCTGCCGGTTTCCAGGTCGCCTCGACGCTCGACCAGCTGTCGTGTTGGCCGAGTGCCAACGAGGCGAGCATGGCGGCACCAGGCACCGTTGCCTCCCGAACCGGCGCCACCTCCAAGCGCCGTTGAGTGGCGTTGGCAACGGCTTGGCAGAACACCGGGTTCTCGCACATCCCGCCGTCGGCTCGGAGTGTTTCGATGGTGACATCCGCATCAGCTTCGGCAGCTTCGAGCAGGTCGGCGCCCCGTTGAGCGATCCCTTCGAGCACTGCCCTGACGATGTGGGAACGGGTGGATCCCCTCGTCAGTCCGAACAAAGCACCTCGCGCCCCGTAGTCCCAGTGGGGCGTCCCCAACCCGAGTTGGGCGGGCACGTAGACGACACCATCGGAGGTTTCGCACTCGGCAGCGACCGTTGCCGATTCGGCGGAGGTCTGGATGAGGCCCATGTCATCTCGGAGCCATTGCACATTGGTGCCAGCCGACAACATGATGGCCTCGAGGCCCCACATCCGCTCGCCGTTGCGACTCCAGCAGATGATCGGGAACGTCCCGTTGGCTCCCCTCGAGGCGCTGGCCGGCGGCTTCGGGCCGAGGCATACGTTGAGCATGGCGCCTGTCCCGAAGGTCACCTTGGCGAGCCCCGGTCGGACGCCACCTTGGCCGATCAGCGAGGCCTGCTGATCACCGGCCATCCCACAGATGGGCGGGGAACCGTCGAGGGCGGTGGCCTCGCCGATGAACCCGGAGGAATCGACGAGCGTCGCCAGTGAACGGAGCGGCAGCCGGAGTGCGTCGAGGATCTTGTCGTCCCATTCGCCGCCATTGCCCCGTAACAGCCCGGTCACGGCGGCGTTGGTGTGATCGGTCGCGTGAACCCGACCCTCAGTGAGCCCCCAGACGAGCCACGAATCGGGTGTACCGATGCACAGATCGAGCGCTCGATCGGGATCGACACCGTTCCAGATGTTGGCGTACTTGGTGGCGGCCTGATTCGGTGCGAACCGCAACCCGTCAGCCGCGAGCACCAAGCAGTCACCGACGGTTCGCAAGTCCTGCCAACCTTGGGCGGGCGCCACCGGAATTCCGGTGGCTCGGTCCCACACGATGGCTGTCGATCGCTGCGTCGAGATGCCGACGCCATCGACGGCGCCGACCTCCTCGATCACTTGACGGGCGACCGCCAAGCATGCCGCGAGGTATGCCATGGCATCGAACTCCACGAGACCGGGAGCGGGGGAGTCGGGCAGGAACTCCTGGGAGTACTCGGCGTGCACACTGCCGTCAGACTCGACCGCGGCGGCTCGGACCCCGCTTGTTCCAGCATCGATCACCAGAATGGACACGCTCGTACCTCTCGTCAGCCAGCTTTTCAAGAGCCGACAGAGGGTCAGCCAGCGTCCATCATGGCTGAAACGAGCGACGCGATCCGTCGCTCTGCGTCACGATTGGCCGTCGTCGCGACGGCGGATCGGCTCGCGCAGGATTCGGCTCTTGCGTTCCAGCGCCGCACCGGCCATTCCGCACGTCGCCATCAGGAGTGCGAGATACACGAGCTGGACCGGCGAGACGAGCGTTCCTCCGGCGAAGAGCTTCCTGAGGAGCCCGCCTCCCTGAACGATTCCGTAGGCGAGCGCGGCCGCGGCGGCGCCATTGGGAAGCGGTCGTTCAGGGGCGAGTTTGGCGGCCCCGAACCCGGCGATGGCGCCGAGGACCAGGATGATCAACGAGATCAAGAGCGACCCGGCACCGCCCTTCTCGAGGGTTCCGTTGTCGACGAGGACCCGCTGCGCGATACCGATGGGCAGGAGGAACAACGACACTGACATGGCCGGTCGCCAGATGGCTGACCAACGAAGATCCAAGCCGGTCCCGTCGGCCATCAGTCCCAACCGGGGATGGCGCCGAACGGATGAGGGAGGCCCAGCTTGCCGGGGTTGAGGATGCCCGCCGGGTCGAGTGCCGACTTCATCGCTGTGAGCACCTCAAAGGCGCCGCCGAGCGCCTCAACCATGAATCGTCCGCGGTTCAGACCGATGCCGTGGTGGTGACTGAGGGCGCCGCCGCGAGCGAGGACGTTGCGAGTGCCGATGTCCCAGACCCTCCGATAGAAGGCGGTCTTGGACCGAGTGGCATCAGGTCCGGACGCGTCCGTCGCCGGTCGTCCGGCGAACGTGAAGTACAGGCATGCCCCATCGAGGTAGGCATGGGATTGATGTGCTGACACGGCGAGCACGTCTTCGATGCCGCCGATGGCGTCGATGGTCGACCGGTAGATGTCGTCGAGCGCAGACCACGGCGCAGAGATCTCCATGGTGTCCACCACGAAGCCACTACTGATGAGCGATTCCAACGCGGCGACATCGTTGCGGTGTCCCATCCAGCGTTCGACGAGCCCGACATCGAGAGGATCCGCCCCGGCGAACTCGTCGGAGATGATGCACAGGTTGGCTTCGACGAGAGCTGGGTCGCCCTCGTCCATGACCAGCACGACGTTGGAATCGACGTCGAAGTTTCGCTTCGACTCAATGGCGTCGTACAGCCGCAGCACGGCTGGCGTGCCACCTCGTCGTAGCACCCGACGGCAGGCATCGAGGCCCGACTCGAAGGTCTCGCACGCGAACGCTGCGCGCTGCTCGACGGGTGGCACCGGGTGCAACTTCAAACGGGCGGCGGTGATGATGCCGAGGGTCCCTTCGGAGCCGACGAACATCTGGGTGAGGTCGGGGCCGGCGGCCTGTCGAGGTTGGCCACCGGTACTGATCTGGCGCCCGTCAGCGAGCGTGACGTCGAGCCCGATCACGATGTCTTCGATCTTGCCGTACCTGGTCGAGAACTGCCCCGCACCGCGACAAGCCAACCAACCGCCGACGGTCGACAGCGCCATGGACTGGGGCCAGTGCCCGGCGGTCATGGAGTGGTCGCGCCGCAGCGTGTCCTCGAAGTGATCGCCGAAGGTTCCGGCCGCAACATTCACCGTCAGGGAGTCGTCGTCGACTTCGATGATGCCACTGAGCCCGCACACGTCGAGCACCACGCCACCGAACACGGGGACTGCGTTGCCGCACACCCCGCTGCGCCCAGCGGCGGTCGTGAGGGGAATCCGGGCCTCGTGGCAGATGGCCGCGATCTCGGAAATCTGTGCGACCGAATCGGGTCGGACGACGACGGCGGCGCGGCCAGCGAGCTGGCCGTCGAGCGCCCAACACATGGCGAGCGGCCACCAGTCCTGGCTGGTCCCACCAGTGACATCGTCGGCCACCGACACGGGGGCGCCGGTCTGCTCAAGTCGCCTGATCACTTGGTCGGAGACGACGACCCGGGTCGTCGCGAGCGCCGCTGTGGCGTCGGCCGCACCGCCGCCGATCGTGATCGGTGGCGTCGGCGCCCCGGGCCCCAGGTTGTCGGAGTTGTCGGGGTTGTCGGAGTCGCTCGGGTCGCTCACGACGCCACGTCAGCGCCGAGGTGGACGTGGGGGAGACCCGCTGCGGTCCGCTCCGCCTCGCACAGCGCCCGGTATTCCGCCGCCGAGGCAGCCGATTCCGCTGCCGACCAGCCGAGGATCGGCGCCATCAAGTCGGCGGTTGCGTCGGCGGCTTTGCTTGAGTCGTCGCGCCCGTAGAGCCGTGCCCGGGTTCGGCGTGACAGCACATCGTCCACGCTCTGGGCCATCTCGTACATGGCGGCGAACACCGCCTCGGCTCGAAGATACGAAAGTCCTGGGACGAGCGGCTCGGCGAGGGACGGGTCGGTCTCGATGAGCCCCATCACGGCGCGTGCCTCGCCGCCGTAGCGATCCGCGAGATGTTGCACCGCACTGCTGGGGACGGCTGGGTAGCCCGAGGCGGCGGAGGCGACGGAGTGGTAGCCACCGGCGCCTCGCAGACGAAGTTTCTTGGTGGTGGACCTTCGTGCGCCCTCGGGTGCTCGGGAGCCGAGCACCTGCTCGACGATCTCGTCAACGGTGTCGGCGGCCATGCGTCGATAGGTGGTGAGCTTGCCGCCCGTGATGGTGACCATGCCGGTGTGGCTGGTGTGCACCTTGTGTCGACGTGAGAGGTCGGCCGTTCGACCAGATGCCGCGGACTTCACGAGCGGACGGAGCCCCGCCCACGTGCCGACGACATCTTCGACACCGATGGTGTTGACCGAGACGGCGTTGATGGCGTCGAGCAGGTACTGGACGTCCTCGGCGCTGCACTGGGGGTCGTCGATCGGGCCCGCGTAGTCGGTGTCGGTGGTGCCGATGTAGGTGAAATCGCCTTGAGCCACAACGAAGATCGAGCGCTTGTCCTTGCGAACCGGGATGACCCCAGCGATCGTGTTGCCGACCAAGTGATGGGGCACCGTGATGTGGATGCCCTTGGCGGGACGGATCGAATCGGGGTCAGTGCCCTCATCGAGCGTGCGGATCTCGTCGGACCACACCCCGGCGGCATTCACGACCGACTTGGTGGCGATCGAGAAGCGCCGACCGTCGGCCTCGACCTCGACGCTGCACACGAGCCCGGCCGCGTCGCGGGACATCCCCACAGCCGAGACCCGGTTGGCGATGACGGCGCCGTGCTCGTGGGCGGCGGTGCGGGCCAAGGTGAGCGTGAGCCGGGCGTCGTCGGCGGCGGCGTCGTAGTAGAGGTAGCCGGAGACGAGGTTGTCGGGCTTGAGTGTTGGGAAGTATTCGAGTGCTTCAGCCTTGTCGACGCGCTGGTGGAACTTGCCGATGCGGTAGCCGCCGGTGACGTCGTAGCCCCACATGGCGGCACCGAGGAGGCGGGCGATCTTGGCGGGGATCACGCCGTCCTTACCGAACATCGGAATGAGAAACGGCAGCAGCTTCACCAGATGGGGGGCGTTCTTGAGGAGGCGCTGGCGTTCGGCGAGTGCTTCGTAGACGAGCCCGATCTCGCCCTGTTGGAGGTAGCGCAGCCCACCGTGTATCAGCTTGGAACTTTTCGATGAGGTACCCGAAGCGAAATCGTCACGCTCGATGAGCGCAGCGCGCAGGCCGCGGGCGGCAGCGTCGAGCACTACCCCGGCACCGGTGACGCCCCCGCCGATGACGAGGATGTCGAACTCGTTGCCCTCGAGCTGTGCGAGGGCGCTGGTGCGTTGGAAGGGTGCAGAACTCACGCTGGTCAGTCTACGGGCGTGAAGTTACCCAGCGGTAACGAAGCGAACGGCCAACCGTGATTGTTTTGCAGTCCAAGGTGGTCAACATGAGTTGTTGATAAGAACCAGGCGGGGTAGGTTGGCGGCATGAAGACGCCCGACGCCCTGATCGAGGACCTCAGGTCCCGTGGTCAGCGGGCGACGCCCCAACGCCTCGCTGTCTTCGAGGCCTTGTGGGACAACCACGAGCACCCGACTGCCGAGGCCGTGTGGGCGAACGTCGTTGAGCACATGCCAACGGTGTCGTTGCGTACGGTCTATTCGGTGCTCGGCGAGCTGGTCGAAGCCGGCGAGATCTCCCACGTCGATCTGGGCGGCGGCGCTGGCAGATTCGACCCCAACAACGTCGAGCACCATCACCTGGTGTGTGATCGATGTGCCAGCATCACCGATGTGCAGGTCGACCACGCCGGCGTCCATCCCACTCCCGGTGATGCGTTTCGGATCACCGGCACCCACATTGTGTTTCGCGGCGTGTGCGCCGATTGCGACGACTGACGTCGAGCGCGACCGCACCCTGAACAACCCAAACCCGACAACTCAGACCCCAACTCAGACCCCAACTATCCAGACCCCAACTATCAAACAAAGAAAGCAGTCACCATGGCAGCGCTCAAGGGCAGCAAGACAGAAGAAAACCTCAAGGAGGCGTTCGCCGGCGAAAGCCAGGCCAACCGCCGTTACCTGTATTTCGCGCAGAAGGCAGACGTCGAGGGCTACCCCGACACCGCTGCGCTCTTCCGCTCGGTCGCCGAGGGTGAGACGGGCCACGCGTTCGGTCACTTCGACTTCCTCGCCGAGACCGGCGACCCGGCTACTGGCGAGCCCGTAGGTGCCACCGAAGACAACCTGAAGTCGGCGATTGTCGGCGAGACCTATGAGTACACCGAGATGTACCCGGGCTTTGCAAAGACTGCCCGCGATGAGGGCTTCGATCAGATCGCCGAATGGCTCGAGACGCTCGCACGCGCCGAGAAGTCCCACGCTGGCCGTTTCGGCCAGGGCCTCGAGTCGATCAGCTGAATCGGGTCGGTGGTCGGGCCGCTCGGCCACCTCTCCCTACACCTCGGAATGTTCTGGGGGCCGACTCGCCTGCGTGGCGAGAGGCCCTCAGCGCACTTCCACCCGCGTTCGTCGCGACCACCGTCTGATCGATTCTGAAAGCCCGAGCATGACCACGACCTACGACCCGTTCCATCCGAAGTACTTCGACGAGACCGATCTCCGCCAAGAGATGGACCGCGTCTACGACCTCTGTCATGGCTGTCGGCTCTGCTTCAAGTACTGCTCGTCGTTCCCGACGCTGTTCGAGGCCATCGATCAGCACGACGACCAGGATTCCGCCAAGATGACCGTGGCCGAGCAGGACCAAGTGGTCGATGAATGCTTCCAGTGCAAGCTCTGTTACGTGAACTGCCCGTACATCCCCGGCCAGCACGAATGGGCGCTCGACTTTCCTCGGCTCATGATGCGCGCCGAGCAGGTGCTCTATCGAAACCGCAAGGCGGGGCAGCGGCATCGGATGACCGACAAGGCGCTCGGCAGGACCGACCTGGTCGGCACCATTGGCTCTGCCCTGGCCCCGCTGGCCAACGCCACCATCTCCACGCCCAACTCAAAGCTTCGCGTGGTGGTCGAGAAGATCACCGGCGTCGCCCAGGAGCGAGTCCTTCCGCCGTTCGCCCGCCAACGCTTCTCGACCTGGTTTCGCAAACGGCACACCACGACCGTCGACAACCCCCGCCCCGTGGTCGCCGCCGTCTTCCCGACGTGTCTCGTGGAGTACCAGGACACCCAGGTCGGCAAGGACCTGGTGCGCGTCTATGAACGCAACGGCGTCGAGTGTCGACTCCCGGAGGGTCAGGTGTGCTGCGGCGCGCCGCTGCTGCATCAGGGTGACGTCGAAGGGTTTCGGGTCAACGCCCGCAAGAACATCACGCTGTTGGCCAAAATGCTCAGGCACTCACGCGGCCACGGCGAGGATGTCGCGGTCGTCGTGCCACAGCCGACGTGCGGGTACATCCTGAAAAAGGACTACCTCGACTACGTGGGCGGCCCCGACGCGGAACTCGTGGCGGCCAACACCTACGACGCCAGCGAATACCTGATGAAGCTCCACCGCGAGGACAAGGCTGCTGGCGGCGAGGGCCTCGACGTCGAGTTCACCGGGGACATCCCCGAGACGACCACGTACCACGCGCCGTGTCATCTCCGAGCTCAGAACATGGGCCTCCGTAGCCGCGATCTCATCAAGCTGACGGGTACCAAGATCACCGTGGTAGCCGAATGCTCGGGCATCGATGGGACCTGGGGTCTCCGCGCTGAGAATCTCGAACTGTCCCGGAAGGCCGCCAACAAGATGGTCGCTGACATCAAACGGGCCGACTCCGACGCCATTGCGGGCGACTGCTCGCTGGCCAATGGCGGCATCGTGCTGGAGACCGGCACGAACCCGCAGCACCCGCTCTCGCTCATGGCCCGCGCGTACGGCATCCCCCGCGACTGAGCCAACGCCCCTCGCGGGGTCCCTGCTCCCGACACCCGCCCTGCCGACTTCCGACCTTTCTCCCGATTCTCCCAGCCGATCTTCTCAGCCGATCTTCCCAGCCAATCGAGGCGCCATGACCACCGAAACCACCGAACGAAACGCATCGCCCTCCCGCAAGCTGAGCATCGACGACATCGCCGACCTCCGGGCGTACGAGAACGAGCGCGAGGAGTTCCGGGCCCAGATCATCGCCCTCAAGAAGCGCCGCCGAGTTGGTGTCGGTCCCCACATCACGTTCCTCTTCGAGAACCGCGACACCATGCGATTTCAGATCCAGGAGATGGCGCGGGTCGAAAAGATCATCTCCGACGAGGGGATCCAGAACGAACTGCGCGCCTACAACCCGCTCATTCCCGAACCGGGGACGCTGTCAGCGACGCTGTTCATCGAGCTGACCAGCGAACCGGCGCTCCGAACGTGGCTTCCGAAACTCGTCGGCATCGAAACGGCCGTGGTCCTGCGGCTTCACGACGGCACCGAGGTGCGTTGTCTGGCCGAGGAGACCCACGCCACGCAGCTCACCCGCGACGAGATCACCCCAGCGGTGCACTACATCCGTTTCGAGTTCTCCGAGGCTCAGATCGCCACGTTCTCGGCTGGTCCGGTCGTTCTGGCGGTCGACCACGGGGAGTACCAGCATTCGACCACTCTGAGTGATGACAACGTCGCTGAGTTGCTCCTTGACCTCGGTGCGTGATCACTTTCGTATGTAATTGGACAGTGCACGGGGACTCCCGCGAGGATCGTGGCCAATGGAACGCAACTGGGTAGGGCGGGCCGCGTGTCGAGGCCTCGATCCCACCATCTTCTACCCCCTGACCGAAGAAGACGCCGACGACGCCAAGGTCGTGTGCGGGCAATGCCCCGTGAACGACGAGTGCCTCGAACACGCCATCGAACACCGCGAGAAGAACGGTGTCTGGGGTGGAGCCACCGAACGTGAACGCCTGCGGATCGTGCGTCGTCGACGCCGGGTCCGTCAGCAGGACGTCACCACGGCTCAGGCCTCCTGACCGAACCGGACATGGTGGCCACTATCGATGATCTGGGCGGCTGGAAGCTGGTCCTTTCCCAGCTGCTAGCGGGCCACGAGTTGTCCGCCGAGGTCTCGCGAGGGGCCATGTCGTCGCTTCTCAGCGGCGAGACATCGGACGTTCACATCGCCGCCTTCCTTGTGGCGCTCGCCGCCAAGGGAGTCGCGCCGGCTGAGGTTGCAGCCATGGTCGATGCCATGCTGGACGCCGCTGAGCCGTTGGATCTGCCGGACCCGTCAGCGACCGTGGACATCGTGGGAACTGGCGGGTCGCCGCTCCGCCAGGATCGTGCGTTCAACATTTCGACGACGGCCTGTTTCGTGGTGGCCGGCGGGGGAGTTCCCGTCTGTAAACACGGCAACCGCAAGGCATCGAGCTCCAGCGGATCGACCGATGTGCTGGAGGCGCTCGGAATCAACGTCGAGCTCGATGGACCGAGCACGGCTCGGTGCGTCGCCGACGCCGGGTTGGGGTTCGCCTTCGCTCGTTCATTCCACCCCGCCATGCGACATGTCGGCCCGGTGCGGGCGCAGCTGGGCGTTCCGACCGTGTTCAACATCTTGGGTCCCATGTCGCACCCCGGCCGAGTGACCCGCCAAGTCATTGGCGTGGCCGACGCCGCGCTGGCGCCAGTGGTCGCCCAGGTCCTGGCGGGGCGCGGCGCGGTGCGGGCCATGGTCGTGCATGGCTCCGATGGACTCGACGAGCTCACGCTGTCGGGTCCATCCACCATCCACGACGTGATCGACTCGACGGTGAGTGTCCGCGAGGTCCACCCGGAGGACCTCGGCCTGGAGATCACCTCGGTGAATGACCTCGGTGTCGGCGCACCCGACGCCAACGCGGATGTGATTCGCGAAATCCTCCGGGGCGGCGGTGGACGCCGTCGTGACCTGGTTCGACTCAACGCAGCAGCCGGGTTCGTGGTCGCTGGACGCTGTGACGATCTCTCGACCGGCCTCGACCTGGCGGCCGCCTCGATCGATTCGGGCGCGGCGATGGACTGCCTGGAACGCGTCATCGCCGTGTCGAACCGACCCTGACCGGCTGGAACGCCGGGAGCTCGTTCAGCGGCGACGACAGCGTGCCCTCGATGCGTTCCACCCGGAGGTTGGCGGCGTGTCGATCGAGCCAACGATCAACGCAGGAGAGCTCATCGCTCAGGTCGAGAGGGAGCGGTCCGGCGCTCGTCGGGCCGGGGTCGGCTGGGAGCGCCTCGACAGAACGCGCCGTGATGGCCGTTCCCGGGAGTCGACCGATGAGCTCATGGGGCTCGGGCGGGACCCAGATCCTCGTCAGCCGTCCTCGGCACAGCTCGACAGCGATGCCGTTGCGCTGTCGGACCACCAGACGTTCGAGATTGCGCAGACGATCGAAGCGACGCTGACGTCGCAACACCTCGGTCAAGGCTGCCAAGCGATCGCGAGCGGATGCCGCATCCTCGAACCGCTCCTGATGGGCCAACTGGGCCATCTTGGCGGCCAAGGGCTCGATGAGGAGTTCGGGCTGATGACGAAGTGCGTGCTCGGTTCGGGCGACTACTCGGAGGTAGTCGGCCGCATCGAAGCCCTCCTGGCAGGCGCACATCGCCACGCCGAGCTGCGCAGGAATACACGGTCCGGTCCGGTTGCCGCGGCCCGGTCGCGAGGTGCATCGCCGGAGAGGCATGACGCTGTGGATCGCTTCGATCGCCAAGGTGGCGGAGCGTCGCGACGGCAACGGCCCGAGATACAGCGCCCCATCATCGCGGGCTTGGCGGACCACCGTGAGGCGGGGGAGGCGTTCGCCGAGCGAGAATTTCACGAAAACTTGAGCGTCGAACCGATTGGCTTCGCGGTTGAAACGCGGCCGGAGGTGATGGATGAGGCGGATCTCCAGTACCCGGGCCTCGAACGGATCGGCGCACTGTTTGTGGTCGATGCGCTCGGTCTCACGCAACAACTGGCCCACCTTGCGGCGATCGTCGGAGGAGAAGTAGGAGCGCACCCGTGCTCGGAGATTGGTGGCCTTGCCCACATAGAGCACTCGCCCGGCGCGATCACGGAACAGATACACCCCCGGCGTTCTCGGGAGTCGCTCGGTGAGGCGCAGCTTGTCGGCATGAGCGCCGCCCGCCATCGTCGGGAGCTGTCGGAGATCGTCGAGTCCCGTGACACCCATGGACCTGGCTCGCTCCAGGAGGACATGCAGAAGATCGGCCGTGGCCCATGCATCGTCGAGCGCTCGATGTGAGGGCTGATGGGGGAGGCGCAGCTGGCGGGCCAGCGTTGCGAGTTTGCAGTTGGGGACCTCGTCACGGAGGAGTCGGCGCGCCAGGGTGACCGTGTCGATCCGAATATCGGTCAGTCTCTCGCGTCCGTCACGTTCGAGTGCCGCGTTGAGGAATCCGACGTCGAACCGCACGTTGTGTCCCACGATCACGGCGTCACCGACGAAGTCAATGAGGCTGCCCAGCACTTCCTCGATGCGTGGCGCCTGGCTCACCATCTGTTGGCTGATCCCGGTCAGCACCGTGATCGAAGGTGGAATCGCGCAGCCGGGATTCACCATCGTCTGCAGCGTTCCAACGCACTCGCCGGCGCACACTTTGACGGCTCCGATCTCGGTGATGCGGTCGGTCAGCGGCGATCCCCCGGTGGTTTCGAGGTCGATCACGCAGAATGTGACACCGATCAGCGGTTCCCCCAGTTCCTCGAATGAGCGTTGGAGGGGGTTCGTGGTCCGAGTCGGCATCGGTGATTCCTATCGAACGAGTGTTCGGAGGTCAAGCATCGCGCGGGCGGTGAGGTCGCTAAGGTGTCGGCATGGAGACAGCTCGCTATCGCTGCACGGCATGCGGGAACCTGACCCGTTTCGACGTCACCGCCACCCGCACCACTCGGTCGTTCCACCATTACACCGTTGGCGGCGAGCTCCAGATCGACGATGTCGAAGTGCTCTCCGAGTCGATCAGTGACATTCGCTGCCGATGGTGCGGCACTGCCGAGTTCGTGGTCCAGCTCGAGGCTGGCTCAACCGAGACTGGCTCAACCGAGGCTGGTTCAACCGAGGCTGGTTCAACCGAGGCTGGCTCAACTGAGGCTGGCTCAACTGAGGCTGGTTCAACCGAGGCTGGCTCAACCGAGGCTGGTTCAACCGAGGCTTTGCCGCTCGACGCGCACGCTCCGGCGGAATGAACGGTGGACG
>Ga0105047_10008667_pt1 | contig 16918 bp, 14 predicted proteins | sample MAT04_FD_78384 | JGI IMG/M metagenome (GOLD analysis project Ga0105047, IMG submission 78384) | Freshwater microbial communities from Lake Fryxell liftoff mats and glacier meltwater in Antarctica - MAT-04 (megahit assembly) | ecosystem: Environmental > Aquatic > Freshwater > Ice > Liftoff...
TCATTATTAATTAAAGTGCTTTTGAAACTAAATGAATCCCAAAAAATTCAATTTGCTAAATATTTAAACACTTTCTTTCTTAAAACTTTCCTCCATCATAAAATTATTTCAGGTATCGACTATGTCGGATCAACTAAACTAGAGGACTTTGAAAACTTGATTGCTGTTTTAAACTTATCACCTGAAAGCCACAGCAGAATTCGGGCACTTGAAAAGATATTTAAAAAGATGAAGGATCAAGGTTTTTTTTAAGCAGGCTATAAAATTGAATGCGATCAATTTGAAAAAAATGTTCTACCCAAATTATTAAATTTTCTTTCAAGTATTGGACAATTTGAATTGGCCAAAGCTCTTATAAAGGAAATTTCTTTTTTAGATAATATAAAGTATCAAAAACAGATTAACCCTTATTTGCTCAACGATAAATTGGCTATTTCAAGCAACTATCTTGAATATTATTCCAGAAATCTTTCAAAAATAGGTTATGATGAACTTAGTCTGCAATTTGCGGATATGATTACTGATATAAAATTAAAAGAAAAACGCCTAAAAGATATATCTATCGAGTTGTTAGCGAAAGATTTGAATAAGGCCGCTAAAATTGCAGTAGCTGTTCCTGCCCACTTATATTGTTATCAAGATCTTGACGACCTTCTCATCCCCACGACAAGCCTTGTCACTAATGGTTTTCAAGATAAGGCTTATGAAATTCATAACTGCCATACCTGATGATCGCCACATTGAGAGTGAAAGCTTTAAAGAAATTCTACTTTCAAACTTGAAGACTTTGAATCTAAAATGAAAACCCCTTAAAAAGAGTTTAGACATGAACCCAATTTCAAAAAATAACAACAGTGATCATTTATTTCTTCAAAGAGAAAATATTGGTCTAAAGTTAGATGCCCTTCCCTTGGAATTGTTTCAACTTATATTGACCCATTTGAAACCGGATGATTATCAGGAAAGCAACACGATTGCCAAGCGCTGGAACATTGCTTTAATTAACAATGCCAAAGAGAAAGATTTAGCTGCCATTCAAAAATTTACGGAATGGTTTTGTACTATTTTGGAAAATGATCATTCTGAAATTCAAAAAAAATTAAATGAAGTGGTAACCGGTACAGAAATTTTTGAGTCCATGAGTCTATTAAAAGTTAAAATGTTTGATTTATCAGAAAAAATCATCTTGATTTTGAAGCAATTAGATTTTGATCTACTTAAATATTTGGAATTTACAGCAAGGACGGAAAAGAAACCTAAATACTTCAAGGATCTTTTATTCCTGACTCTAAATTATAAAAAAATTGAACTTGAAATTGCACATGCTAAACCATCTCATCTCTGGAAAAAAAGTGATGCCCTTACCTATTTATTCGATGAGTTGACAACAAATGGTTTTTGCGACCAAGCCCTGTTAATGATGCAGAAACTACCCGATGATTCTGCCAAAGACTTTATTTTTAAGATCGTTAATAAAAATCAAAAACAGATTCAAATCCCCCATTTTCCCCATCTTCCTTTTGATGTAATCACTACCATATTTACTTTTTTGAATGAAGAAACATGGCAAAAAACAGTTGCTGTCAATAAGCTTTGGAGCCTTGCAACTATTGAAGGGGTTAAAAAAACCGAGAGCGAAAAAATGCAATCTTTTATTAAAAAAATGGCAGATAATCTCGATGCGCAACCTAATATTAAGAATCAGTTGAAGGATGCCTCATCCAAGTCAAAGATTATCATGCAATCGACTAACCTACTAGATATCAGGACCTTAAAAAGCTTTTTAAAAGAAAACACCTTAAATATTTTAAAGAATTTAAAAGTAAAAGATTTACATGAGTTAAATATTAAAGTTGGAAAATCAAAACTTTTCAGTATAGCACATTTTTATAAAAGAATTGATAATCCCTTGCAAACACCTTTTGAGGATATCAAAAGTTTTCAACTTAAAACCATTTGTTTAGATATGGTAAGAACTTACTATTTTGAAGAAGCCATCAAAGTTTTTAAAAAAATCTTAAGTGACCATGAAAGAGATGAGGTCTTAATAGCTATTTCCGATGGATTGATATCCTTTGGGGAGCTTAACAAAGCTTTAGGGGTTCTTGGATCTGTTAAAGATGAAAAAACAAAAACTTCTACAATTAAAAAAATATCCGACCTTCAAAACCAGATGAAAGGATTCAAAAATGAATAGCATTACGAATGAAACTAAAACAATAATTTCCCCATATTTACCTCACGATTTAGGTAATTTGCCAATAGATTTATTTAAAGTCATTCATTCAATCTTAAACCCAATGCATACAGAGCTTTTTGCTACCGTTAGCAAAACATGGCAGGCCAATTGTTGTGAAATAGCAAGAGATGATTTTTTATTGATCAAGCCTTTTATTAATTGGTTAAATCAGAATTTAGCCGAGAAAGAAGAAACGAAAAGCAAACTTCTTGCCTGTTATGATGTAAATGAGAGGTCGAAGTCTATTAAGAAAAAGATTCAGGCAGTTTTGCAGGAATTGAATAAGGAAACTTTAATGGATTTAGAAACTTTATCTATAAAAGATAAAAAACCTAAATTTTTTAAAGATTGCCTACACTTAGCAGCCGTTGCCAACAGCTTGAAAAACATTGTGCAACAAGTTTCAAGTCAAAGCATCTCTTCTATGCTCTATTTTCAATTGACTTCAGAACTTGCACAAAAGGGTTATTTCTATAAGGCAATAGTGGTTAAAGACATGATCATTAAAGATGTTGATAGAGATTGTGCCTTAGGGTTTATTTGTAAGGAGCTTTTCAGAGATCGTCTATTTGATCAAACAAAAGATTTATTATTAAAAATAAGCGATAAGAGCAAAAGAAAAGATCTTGTACAAAATTTTATTTCAATTTTAAGAAATCATAATGAAACACAAAAAGCCCTTGATTACATGAAAATGCTGTTTTATTAACAGCAATCATTTCATGGTTACAATTATTTTGTGGCACCACTCTGTGGTGCAAATTGTTATTTATTTTACCGGTGGTTCCACCACCGGCTACCTATGTAACATCACTCCGTGATGAAAAAAATGCTTTTACGTGCATGTATTCAACCGCGGAGCGGTTCTACATAGGTAGCCGGTGGTGAAGCCACCGGTTAGATTAAAATATATTGCACCGCGGAGTGGTGCAACAAACACTAATTAATTTTTGGGTTTTATTTTGAGGAAGGCTTTATCGAGGATTTCTTTTACATGAGTCAGGCGATCTACCATGCCTTGTGGCAGGCTAATGTCATGGTACAGGTCTTCTACCTCATGTTCAAGGTTGATGAGTTGCTGAAAACTAACTTTTTGCTCAAAGGAGTCGCCAGTTTGTTGAAATTTTTCTATCAATGCCGGTATTTCCATTTCAAGGTAAGCGATTTGCTCAAGATTACCAGCTAGCATGTGATGCTCTTGGGATTGGCTTGGATTTAAAACTTCTAATTTAAGATCGATGATTTGCAAAATGGTATTAAAATGAAAGTCTCTTGCTTGATCTGCACCAATTCTCCAAACATTTAAATTTTCTAAATCTAACTTTTTCGGGTAGTTTTTTAATTCCATCAAGCTTTCGATATGGTATTCTAAATCTTCATCAAGCTCTTTTTTTAAATCTTTACGCTCTTCTTTAGTAACTTGTAATTCGGTAAAAAGATGCCCTTGATAATCCTCGACCAATTGCAAATCTCGGTCAATAATTGCTATAAAATCATCTATGGTATGTTGCACCACCACCTTGCTAATCTCATCTTTATTCTTTGCGGTATTGCAAACATGCACGAAAAGTTTTGCTTTATCGATCCATTGATTATATTTATTAAAAGCGCCAACTTGAGTGTGGATGGCTCCATCATTTTTCACGATATTTTTAACTCTTTCAACATCGCGGATCATGGGCGCCATGACCGATTCTACATAAGAGTAGAGCTCACCATCTACTTCTTTTTTTAAATCTTCACGTACAGTGGACAAAACCTTTAAAACATCTTTGGCATTAGCATCCAACTCACGAATACGTCCGCTAAGTTTATTGTCTTCTTTTGGAGGGGTTATAAATAGAGCTTGGACTTTTAAGGCCCATTTGTCGATGATCTTTTTTTTGCCGTCTACAACCTTATCATTTTTTACAAAGTTATTAAACATGTTATGAACGGCATTGAGAAAGTCATTTCGGGGTGGCATTGCCCTACGATTTTTTAGCTCTTCTTCATTGTTTTCCGGCATTTTAAAGAACCTTTAATTAAATTAAAATTCAAACTATTGTACCATCATTATACAACTATTTAGTTAATTAATAAATATAATAATCAACAAACCTACATAATTCATGAAAATTTACTTCTTGACTTGAAATTTAGACGATTTTATAATGATTTTTTAAATCAAACAATAGTTGAGAAACATCATGAAAAAAAGACCGAAAATATTGATTACCAACGACGACGGCATTCACGCTCCCGGAATTCGACATTTGTGGAATGCTTTAAAAGATTTTGCCGACTTGGTTGTATGCGCACCGGCCCATGAGCAATCTGCTGTCGGACTTTCAATTACTATTCGCAATCCACTGCAAATGCTGCCAATTAACTGGCACAACCAAATTTCTGTCCACCACGATCAGGCGCATCACATGGGAGCCGAAACTTGGTCTATTAGCGGTACTCCTGCCGATTGCATAAAACTTGGGTTAAATGTGATTTTTGACCAAGAAGCGCCAGATTTAGTGGTATCCGGTATTAATCGAGGATCCAATGCAGGAAGAAATGTATTGTATAGTGGCACAGTAGCCGGCGCAATAGAGGGTGTAATGCATAATATTCCAGCCATCGCATTTTCTTGCCATGATCATCATGAACCAAATTACTATGATTTTGAGAATCACATTCCTCTCATCGTTAACCACGTTTTAGAAAATCCGATGCCAACAGGCACACTACTAAATGTCAATTTCCCGCCTAAAAGTCACAGTAAAATCCAAGGTTTTCGCATGACTCGCCAAGGTAAAGAGCTTTGGGTTGAAAATCCTGACAAACGCAACCACCCTGCTGAAGGAAGTGCATACTACTGGCTCGGTGCAAAAGTTGCTACATTTGATGAACATGAAGAAAGTGATATTAGCTGGTTGCAAAAAGGATACATCACGGCAGTTCCTGTTCACGTAGGTGAACTTACGGATCATACTCACTTGAATGATCATAAAGAAAGCTTTGCTAGCCTAAAGTTCTAGGTTCATCGCGCAAATGAGTACCTCAATTATGTAAGTTATATAATCTTAATTTGTAATGATCTTTTTTACCACAATAAAGCTATTTATAACGTTAGTTTTTCATTATAAAGCAGGCTGTAGGCCTGCTTTATAATGAAAATTGAGACATTTTCACATAAGTAGAATTAAAATTAATAATAATTTTAATATCTACTTATTAAATTCAGATATCTTATTTTGGAGTTAATCTTAATCGAACAGGTACTCATTTGCGCGATGAACCAAGTTCTAATGATTCGAATTTCTATATTTCAATATTACTAGTCAACCATGTCATTTAATTTGACATGGTTAATTCGTATAAGGATCAATTGTAATGCTGTGAAACTTCAAGCCTTGAGCTACATAAAAAATTATTATATTATATTTTAAAAACAAACACCTTTTGTTTAACCAGTAGTTCCCGCTGGCTTTTTCTCTCTCGTAAATCTTAAAAAATTGCGGATTTTTATTTGTGAATTTCACGCTTCTAAAATGCAAAAAAGCTATATTTGCTAAGGATGGAATTTAATTCTCTATAAAATTGCTCATAAAATCAGATAAAGTTTTGTCTTAACCCACTAATAATCTAAGTAGCGGGACTTGCTGTTGTTTAACATTGTAAAAATAAAAAATCTATGTTATTGTTCCTATTCATTAACAAGTAACAAAGGAAATACATGGAACCTACTTATAAATCTAATTCAAGACGCACACCTCTTGATCTGAAGAAGCCTGAAAAGGCCGCAATTCAGCGCACATTGAATTTTGCCCAACAAGGAAAGGCTTATAACAGGGTCTCGACACTAGTAAAAGTTGAAGTTCAAGCAGAAAAAATAAATGCCAAAAAATTTATCGATTCAAATAGTTCAGGAAAGCCTAAGGTATAATCTAAATATTCTACTTTAACCAACAGTTCAGGATCGATCTAAACTAGAGGGGTAGGCTCTTAAAGGCACGTTGTTTGTAACATTGACAAGAAGTCGATGAGGGAATAACCTTTACTTAATTTTTAAGTGAGGCGATTTATGCAAATAGACTTTAACCCTGAACATAATCATCTTTGGCCAGTCATTTTAGAACAATGCTATGATGCATTTAGACAAACGAAAAAAACAGGTTTTACAACAGACATTTTCAGTCTCACACTCACATCAAAATCGATATTTAAAAGTATTTTTGAAACTGCAATTACTTTAAACATTCGCATGGTTCAAGATACATTTAAAAGATTTCTTGAATCCTTTCCAATCAGTAACAACCTTATAAAATTTAACTTCGATCCTTGTAATAATCTTTTTGATGTACAAATTGAAAAAATCAAGACATTACGCGATATGTACTTGCTTCTCAATAGTTTAAGCGATACGACTAAAGTTGTTTTAAGAAGCACACTGTCTGAAAAGCCTGGAGAAATGATCTTCAGAAGCAGCATCCGGGCTCTTAAAACAGATGAAGAAATCGCCAAAGTATTGCTTAAAGACCAGCCAAATAACATACAGTTCTTAATCACAACCGGTCAATTTGAAAAAGCTAGCACACTCTTGTTTGAGTATCGGCACAAATTTAGCCTCCAGACCAAAAAAGATGTTAACAATGACTTGAAAAGTATTGTGGCGATGCATAAAGATTATGCCCTTCTCCATTACCCACAGCTAAGACCTCGTGAAAGGGCGATGGTTGTAAGGTACATTTTACAAAAAATCCCTTTTGAAAAAGAAGCGATGGTTGATGTGATCAAGACGTTAACAAAAAGATACGATGAAAAAGAGGAGTATTTTCAACTAGCAATCATAACCTATTTAACTTCCACGCTTCGCCAATGTTTTCAGGAAAACGATCTTGCCAAAAAAAACGTTCTTAAAAGTGTCTGTTTGAGTATTGACTGGCTTAAAAGTTGCTATGAAGGTGTGGAAGATAACTTTAATCTAACCCTTATTGACAATCTGCTTGCAACTCATAGTTTTAATTCTGCCTTAAAAATTCAAGCTAACCTTTATAATTGTTCTAAAAAAGAAAATGCCTTATCCAAAATTATTAAAGCTGACATTGACTTGAAACTCTACAATTACGATTATCCGGGTGCTATTCATATGGCTCAAAACCATATGAATACAAATTTAAGAAACTCGAATTTAAGCCTGATTGCTGAAACAGCACTTTCTGCCGGAATATTCGATTTTGCAATGTTGTCAACTGCACTAATAACAACAGATGCCCTCGAAAACAAAGACTTACTTTATTTTAAAATTTTAGAAAAACAAGAAATTAATTCTGCGATCAAAACTTTTGAACTCATTCAAAATAAAGAAAATCACATTACAAATTTTTGCCTTCTCCTTCCCAATATGATTGCATTTGAAAGTATTCCAAAAGCATTAAAGATAATTGATACACATCCAAACCACAAAATCCGTCAAAAAGCTCTTGAGTTACTCAAAGAAAAGCATTTTCAGGAAATTGGAAATGTTAACCGATGGCTGGAATTTGGCAGTAACATCAATAGTTTTGTAATGCGATTAAAATTTCTAAATGATTTCTTTAAAGGCTTATCAAAAGAAGAATTGCACCATTTTTTTAAAAATGCCGATGCATTTTATCTCGACTTCTCTGAAATACTGATGAGTGCTGATCTTACAAAAGCCATGAATTTTATGGATACCTTAGATTACAATTCAGAAAAAATGATTGCCCTACACTTATTAGTGGATCGTCTATTGATTTCTAAAGAAATTTTTACGTTTCTTGAAGCCATCTACAAGAGTAATTTAAGTGATTTGGTAACAATACTTTTTAAAATGAAAAATAAAGATATCTCTATTGCTTTGGATATCGTCAATTCTTTTTCAGATGTTGAATACCGATTAGAGCTTTTAACATTGATTTATCAGAGGATTAATCCTGATGATGATGTTAGGATGATCGAATCAACAATAAAGGAAATCAATGATAACGTTGACCCTGATGAGCGACTTGAAAACCTCAAATACCTCATCTGCTAATACATTAACAGTAGGAATCTGAACGCTATGATTACAACAAGCTTAAACCCGTTTGAGCAGTGCTATGTCACATGGCCTGACATTGTAAAATATGGTCCTGAGATAGACGAAAGGGATGTTTTAAATTTATCTCAAACATCCATGCTTTGGCACACTGTGCTTCTTGAAAATGCAAAGTTGCTCGCAAAGGCGGATATATTACCCTTTATCACTTTTCTTAAACTTCATAAAATTACTAACCTTCAAATAAATGATTTATCATGTTTTAATTCATCTACAACCTTTTTTGAAATCTCTTTAACAAAAATAGAAAAAATTATTGAAATCTCTTTGTCTCTTCATCAACTTAACGATGTTAGTAAAACAATATTAAAGGAAGCTTTTAAAAGATTAAGCTTGGCTCCCATTTTTACAAGAATGATGAAACAGGTTAAAACAGATGAACAAATCATAAAGAAAATACGAAAAAAATCCCCTTCCAATATATATACTAAAAATGATTCTGAAAAAATTGAAAAATTTTACAAGGAAAAATTTATTCATTATTTAATCATCACCGGGCAATTTGAAAAAGCAACTCTACATATAAAAAAAGATGGTTTTAAGTTTAAAATCAATGATTGCATTAAAAACACTAACTACACAATTCTCCATGCACCATTTTTAATTGGTTCTGAAAGAGTTATAATCATTAGAAATATCGTTAAACAAAATTTGCTTAATAACTTTAACAAGAAAAACATAACAATAACCATTCAGAATTTGGCAAAACGTATACATATGCCTGATATGGCGTTTGCGAGGGCTTTCTTTTATTTTTTTGCTAAATTAGTTGTTATAAGCGAACGTGATGATTCTCAAATGACAACCTTAAATACTTTGATAGGTAAATCTTCACTCAAAGCCTTAGGAATAACTAAGCATTCAGCCATTGCTATATATAGGAATGCAAAAGATTCTTATTTAATGAATAAAATTGATGATAATCTGAAATGTCATAATTTTGAAATAGTCCCTGAGCTTATCAAAAGCTTATTTGGTGCATCCAGTCAGGAATTAGCGACTGCAAATCTTCTCAAAAGTCAAATTAATCGCCATTTATTAAACGATGATTTACAAAATATTTTTGATTTATTAACAAAACTATCAGCTGATGACATGAATCGAAATTCAATTGCTGTAGATATTGCAAAAAAAGCAATTCATGATAATCAATTAGATTTTGCGCTGGCTGCAACTCAACTCATTAACATTTCGCACCTTTGGAGAAAAGATGAACCGCAAAAAGCACTCGAATTAACTTTTGAAAAAGATAGTCTCTTTTTGGAAATTTCTTGCAAGCAACCATTTACTATAGGTTGTAAAACTTTTAAACTACTTTCTTTTCCAATGGATCATATTGATGTATTTTGTTTAAATGCCGCTGAAAACATAGATCAATCAGATATTCCTAAAGTTTTGGATTTAATAGCTAACTTAAAAACAGAGGTTAGCTTGGAAGTTCTTAATCGTCTTTTGGAAAGACTGTTTGAAGGATCTTCTGCAACTCGATGGTTTCATTATGCAACAAGGATTAAGGATAGTTCAAAACAAAGATACGTACTAGATCTTATATTTGCGGGATTACAAGAAAAGCAACTTTCAGTTCTATTTTATGAAAAAAATGATCTTTATCAAACTCTGATGGTAAAGCTTAAAGAAGCAAATTATGAGAAATGTTTGGATGAACTTTTCAATTTACCAACAAAATGGGAGCAGCACTTATCGCTTTACCGCATAATAGATTATTTTTATCCGAATAACAATATGGACGAATGGATTAAAAGCGTTGGTAAAATTGCAGATGATGTAGAAAAACGCAAATTTCTAAATCATTTTATTACTAACATGCAGCTCATTGGTAAAACGTTTAAGGCAAAATTACTTGAGATAGCAAATGAGGATGCAACATTGGCTTTTGATATCATTAATGCCTATCCTATTAAGAAAGATAGATTGAAACTCTTGGTGTTGATCTCTAAAAAAATTAATTTGGACGAGGATGCTATAAAATGGATGGAGCTTTGCGACCTGATTGCCGATCCTATTGAAAGACGTAAGTTCATCCGCGACAAAACCGGCAAATAGTTTGCCCGTAGTGTTGAAAAAATCTAGAAATTCGAGAATCCTTTAGGGTGGTTAAAATGCCTTTACTAAATCAGTTTTCTATGGTATCTTTAGTTATCAAATTAAAATCGGAATTGGAATATGGCTATTACACTAAACAAAGTTTCAAAAAGTTACGGAAGTCGCGTCCTATTTGCTGATGTTACCGCTTCATTTAACGAAGGCAATCGTTATGGCCTAACAGGCCCAAACGGGGCAGGGAAATCCACCTTATTAAAAATCATCATGGGTTTTGAAGATGCCACAAACGGTAGCGTTAATCTTCCTGATCGCGTTGGAATCTTAAGACAAAACATCGAAGATTATCGTGATTTCAGAGTGCTTGATGTTGTTATCATGGGCAATAAACGCCTATGGGAAGCGCTTCAAGAAAGAGACACTCTTTATGAAGTTGAAATGACTGATGATGTCGGTATGCGTCTTGGCGATCTAGAAGGAATTATTGCAGAAGAAGATGGGTATTCTGCTGAGTCTGAAGCTGAAAGTGTATTGATTGGCATGGGAGTTTCAAATCATTATTTTGAACAAAAAATGGGCTCCATTCCTACAGATCTACAATTCCGTGTTCTACTTTGCCAAGCATTATTTGGCGGACCTCAAGCGCTTCTATTGGATGAACCTACAAATCACCTTGACTTAGACTCCATCGGCTGGCTAGAAAAGCTACTGCATGACTATAAAGGCACGCTAATCGTAATCAGTCATGACCGCCACTTCTTAAATTCGATCACAACGCACATCGCCGATATCGATTATGGTACAATCACCATGTATCCTGGCAATTACGATCAAATGGTTCTTTCAAAAACAAACAGCCGTGAAGGCGCAGAACTTGAAATTAAGAGCAAAGAGAAAAAAATTGCTCAGCTCCAAGATTTTGTTTCTAAATTTGGAGCCGGAACTCGTGCATCGCAAGTGCAATCACGCGTCCGTGAGATCGAACGTTTACAACCTGAAAAATTAAAAGAATCAAACATTCAGCGCCCCTACATTCGATTCATTCCCTCAGATAAACAACCCGGTAAAATTATTGTTAAAGCAGAAAATATCAGTAAAGCTTACGGTGATTTAAAAGTTATCAAAGGTTTTTCACTTGAAATTGAACGCGGAGACAAAATTGGTATCATTGGGCCAAATGGTTGCGGCAAAACAACCCTGATAAAAATGTTAACCGGCTTAATGGAACCGGATAAAGGTCATGTTGAGCTTGGTCATAACCTGCAAATCAGTTATTTCCCGCAAAACCATCATGAGCTTGTCGACAACAAAACAGATGATCAAGCATTTGATTGGCTAAAAACCAGAAAGACCGGTATTTATGATCAGGAAATTCGTGGCGTGCTTGGAAAAATGCTATTTGGTGGCGATGAGGCCTTTAAAAAAGTATCTGCTTTATCTGGTGGTGAAACAGGAAGGTTGATTATCGCAGGGATAATGCTCTCAACACATAACACACTATTTATGGATGAGCCAAACAATCACCTTGATTTGGAAGCGGTTTCAGCGCTTGCATGGGGACTTGACGAATATAAAGGAACAGCCATTTTTGTCAGCCATGACAGGGACTTGATCGGAACTGTTGCAACAAAAATCATTGCTTTTGAAAAAGATGGCATCCATATTTTTGATGGTCCTTATGAAGAATATTTAGAGTCTAAAAAAGGGTAATGTTTACCAAAAGAAGATTTTTGAGTCTGCCAATAAAACAGCAGCATAAAAAATGTGCCGAACTGCTTAAAATTGCCTATGAAGGCAATTTTAAGGAGCATCTTGTGCAGTATAATGAATTACTTGCCTGGCTAAACCTCCCCTCATTTCACTTAGATAACAAAAAAGAGATTGCTGATGCCTACCATAGGCATCTTGATGTAAGTGATGTCTGTTTCAAAGAGCACAACTTACTTCCTAGCATTCGAAAAGGCGACCAAACGACAAAATCTGCGGATTTAGAAATAGACATCTATCTTGATCAAATTCGTTCAGGGCATAATGTTGGCAGCATCATTCGCACGACAGAAGCCTTTTCCTTGGGCAGACTCTATTTTTCAGAAGAGACCCCATTTATAGACAATAAAAAAGTAATCGATGCCGCTATGGATGCGCATCATCATGTACAAAGCTTTCAAAATGTACCGCTTAAAAACCTGACGAGACCCATCATCGTTTTAGAAACGAGTGAAAATGCAGTTAGACTTTACGACTTCATTTTTCCTGATAAATTTACACTAGTTGTTGGTAATGAAGAATATGGTTGTAGGGAAGAGACATTAAGGGTTGCTGACTATATCGTGGAAATCCCTTTAAGGGGGCATAAGAATTCCTTGAATGTGGCCAATGCCTTCGCAATCGTCGCAGCAGAAATATTGCGTCAATTAAAGCTACGCTAGAGGCGTTAGGAATTATTAAGGTTGTAATTTTTTAAACACGAAGATCGTTAGTTGGTCATAAAGTTGTGATTTTTTGAACACGAAGATCTCTAATTATTCCTGAGGATTTTTTTTAACTTCTAATAATCAATATTGTCTTTATTAAAATTATTTTGAAAAAATAATTTTATGAATCATCATCTTTGCATGCTGCAAAGATGAATAAAGTTCATTATAAATCTTCTAGTAAAAAATGTGCTTCTTTTGTTCTTTACAACTTTATGAATCCTTAGTGATCTTCTAAGTCTTCGTGTCAAAAACCCTACGTGAACAACTTCTTAAGGAGGGCCGCTTTACAAAGCTTATTTAGGGCAGTTCTTGGCATTTTGTCAACAAGGTGAGTTTTTCTGATACGCTCATACGGCATGACTGATGCATTAAAGTCTTCTACAAGGCTTTTACATTCAGGATGGGTTGTTACAAGATGGACCATAAATCCTAAGCGATCATCTTCTAATGCTATTAGCACGGCATCATGTTTAATTTGTTGATGTAATTTGATTTCTTCCAAACGTTTTTCCAAGTAAGAAAAATTAACCCCTTCCCCTCCGATTTTAATAAAATCAGACGTTCTTCCAAGTATGTTTAGGCTGTTATTGTCAATTGTGGCGAGGTCTTCAGTGGTGAACCATCCTTCAACTTTGGGGTCGATGATCTTAATTTGGTTGAGACTAACGAAAATGTAAGCTGTTAGTAACGATTCTGATTTTAACATTAAATAGCCATCAGGGCTAACTTTGGCTTCAACGTGTTGTAATATACTGAGGCTGTTTGATTTATGAAAGGACGTTGCTACTTGAGAGCAGCACTCTGTAAGTCCATAGCTTAAGAGTAGTGGCCAGCCAAGATGTAAGGCTTTTTCGTATAATTGTTGATTGATTGCTCCGCCACCAACAATTAGTCCACGAAGACTTTTCGGTGCCCGAAATTGATGCAAGACCAAATCATAAACCTGGGCAGGAACTAGCGATGTTAGAGTGATAAGTTGAGTGGAAATAAGTTCGTGGAAGATTTTAGGATCCCATTTTTCAAGAGAAATCACACGGGAGTTTGTCAGTATAGCCCGTGCTAAAATTCCAAGCCCTCCTACATGAAAATGGGGCAAACAAATTAGCCAAATATCTTTTAGGGTTGCATTTAGATGTTTATTAACAGCCTTGGCAGATTTTAAAATTGAACTTTTTGAAAGGGCCACTAGTTTTAAGTCATCGCCATCTTTTTTTGTGGTACCAGAACTTGCAATAAAAAAATGGCCTTTAAAACGATCTATCGCTATTTCTTTTTCAATCGAAGAAGTATCCATTTCAAGCTTTGGATTGAGTAGTAGTTCTGATTTATCAGAATAGAAATCCATATTTCTCCGCTCTCTTGTTAAATAAATGAGCTTTTTGGAGTGCGGTGACTCGTCACCGCTCTGTTTTTAGCCCGACTTGTCGGGATCGCCGCACTCCAAATTTAGCAAAGCAGCATCGTGTCTAATAAATAAACCCATCAATTAGGAACAGGCTAAAAACGATATATATAATGATGGAGCGGGCTAAGAATGTGTTATAAAGTGCTGAGGGTTCTGTACGCCAAATATTGATGATCAATAATAGTGCAAAAATAAAGAGCGTTAAATAGTTGAAGGTCCAAAAATTTGTAGCATAAATATTTAAAGCAAAGGGAAGAATTGCCAATAAAGTAATTTCAGCCCTTGCAAAAGTTTTTCCAAAACGCACTGCCAAAGTTTTTTTATTGACAACGGCATCATCTTCTATATCGCGTAAGTTATTAATAGCAATTGGTAATGAAGCTAAACACCCTAATTGTAATCCTGTTACCACAATTTCTAGAGTTACAAATCCTGTTTGCAAATAAAAAGCGCATAGTGTGCTGATTAAGCCAAAAAACAGAATGACAAAAAGTTCGCCAAGACCGTTGTAGGCCAAAGGTTTTGGCCCTCCTGTGTAAATATAACCACAAATAACAGAAAGCAGTAAAACAGCAAAAATAACCGCTCCCCCTTTAATAACTAAAGGGACGCCAAATAATAATGCGACCGCAAAACAAAAAAGTGCGCCCAAATAAACCTGGGTTGAGCTTAAAACACCATTTTGAATGCCTCTTTTTGGCCCAAGTCTTGTCGTTTTGTCTGCCTTATTTTTAAAATCGTAAACATCATTGATAAAGTTTGTTCCGATTTGTATAAATAATGCGCTTATTGCTGCAAAAACCATGATGGCGATATCTAACTTACCCGTTGTTGCCTCAGCGATTAGTGAGCCTACCAAAAAAGGAATAATTGAAAGAATCAAGGTTTTTGGTCGCGTTGTTAAAATCCAAGCTTTTGCATAACCGACAGGGCTTGTTTTGATTGTTTCCATCATGGTTCTCCTATATTTTTAAGGCAATCTTGGGAATTGGCTAAAGTCTGGTTTGCGCTTTTCAAGAAAAGCGTTTTTCCCCTCGGCAGCCTCTTCGGTCATGTAATAAAGTAGAGTAGCATTTCCTGCAAGTTCCTGAAGTCCAATTTGTCCGTCACAATCGGCATTTAAAGCAGATTTTAAACAACGAAGCGCCAAAGGTGAGTGTTGCATCATTTCGCGCGCCCATTTAATTGTTTCTTCTTCTAAATTTTCAAGAGGAACGACCGTATTGACAAGTCCCATTTGTAAAGCTTCTTCTGCATTGTATTGTCGGCAAAGGTACCAGATTTCGCGTGCTTTTTTCTGTCCTACAATGCGGCTTAAATAGCTACTGCCAAGTCCGGCATCAAAGGATCCAACTTTTGGCCCGACCTGTCCAAATTTAGCATTTTCTGCTGCGATGGTCAAATCACAGACAATATGTAAAACGTGTCCTCCGCCTATTGCGTAGCCTGCAACCATGGCAATGACAGGTTTTGGCATGTGGCGAATCTGTTTTTGTAGATCTAAAACATTGAGTCTTGGGACACCATCAGAACCTACATAACCTTCGCCCCCACGGATTTTCTGATCTCCCCCGGAACAAAAAGCTTCATGGCCTTGCCCTGTCAGGATAATCACGCCAACCGTTGAATCGTTGCGAGCCATTTCAAATGCCACTTGCATTTCCATAACTGTTTCAGGACGAAATGCATTTCTCACTTCAGGGCGGTTGATTGTTATTTTTGCGATACCATCGTCTGTTTTTTCATATTTAATGTCTTGAAATGTTTTAACCGGTTGCCAATTGGCCATATGCGTGATTGTCATAAACCCTCTAAAAATAAGTTAACTTTTTTTTCAAATTCTACAGATTCCCATGCTACCCGATGAGAGCAATTTTTCGCTATCCAAACTCGCGATTTAGGGTTTGAAAACGTTAGTTTTAAGGCTAATTCGGTAAATTTCAGATCATTTTCACCAACAATCCAAAGGATCGGCATCGGTAGTTTTGAAATTGCTTCGTTTAAATCATTTTGTTTTCCTAAAGACCAACCATCAAGACATTGCTCTAACATGTGGCTTGTATAATCCCCTTCCTTCAAGTTTAAAGGATTGTCTTTATTAAAAATGGGTTGAGCGTTCCATTTACTCATTACTGCATCAAAATTTTCAGTTTGAAATTTTTGCAGCCATTTTTTATCGTGTTTTAAACGCACTTGTTTTTCATTTTCCGTGGTTAAACCGGGATGTGCCGAAATGATGATTGCTGCTTTCCATTTATTTGGAGACTGAATCAAGCAATGGAGTACAAGACGCCCTCCCATGGAGTAGCCAAGAAGTATATTTTCTTTACCTTCTAAGGCTTTGTTTTGATTAAAATCGGAAGCAAATTCTGTAATGTTTAATGTTTTTTTTGAGTAAAAAAGATTTGGAGCAATAAAAGGATGATTGAAATTGAATTTTTCCCAATCGGTAGATGTCCCAAGGAAGCCATGCAAGGCATAAATTTTTTTATCCATGCCTGCAACATACAACAGATGCTCTATATTTCACAAATTAAGAATTTTGTGGTACTGCTCCGCAGTGCATTATTATATGATATTTACCGGTGGTTGCACCACCGGCTACCTATGTAACACCGCTCCGCTATACGGGTCATTTTCAA
>Ga0105047_10008668_pt1 | contig 16917 bp, 16 predicted proteins | sample MAT04_FD_78384 | JGI IMG/M metagenome (GOLD analysis project Ga0105047, IMG submission 78384) | Freshwater microbial communities from Lake Fryxell liftoff mats and glacier meltwater in Antarctica - MAT-04 (megahit assembly) | ecosystem: Environmental > Aquatic > Freshwater > Ice > Liftoff...
ATGGCGAAGAAGCAGACGGCACCGACCAGGATGCGGGTCTGTTCCTGAAGGGGCCAAAGATGGGTTAATGCCAGGGCAATCAGGCCAAGCGCGAAGGCGACGAAGAAGCGGCTGTGGCGTGTCATGCGGGCATAGTGGGGCGTCGCCGGAAAAAGGGGAAGGGTGGAGCCAACGATTTTCCTGCGGAAAATCAGGCTTCACCGGCTGCCGCAGGGCCTGATTTTTCGAAGGAAAATCGTTGGCCATACCGCGCGCGCACTATGACGCGCGCCCTAACGCGCTCTGTGGACGATGGCGCTTTGTACCAGACCCACCGCCAACAGCAGCACCAGCGTCGCCGATCCGCCATAGCTGAGAAACGGCAGCGGCACGCCGACCACCGGCGCCATGCCCATCACCATCGACATGTTCACCGCGATATACAGGAAGAAGTTCAGCGCGATGCCGATGATCAGCAGTTGGCTGAACCGTTCTTTGCAGCGGATGGCGGCGAAGATCAGAAAGGTCAGCACCATGGCGTAAAGCAGCAGAAGCGAGATCGAGCCGACGAAGCCGAACTCCTCGGCCAGGGTGGTGAATATGAAGTCGGTGTGCTTTTCCGGCAGGAAGTTCAGCCGACTTTGCGTGCCTTGCATGAAGCCCTTGCCGGTCAGCCCGCCGGACCCGAGCGCGATCTTGGCCTGAATGATGTTGTAGCCCGCCCCCAAGGGATCGGCGCCGGGGTCGAGGAAGGTGTCGATACGCTTGTATTGATAATCGTGCAAGAACTGCCAGGGCGTGCCGCGGGCGAAGAACACCGAGGCCACGCCCCCGCCGACCAGCAGCAAGACCCCCGCGAAATACCACAAGGACACCCCGGCGGCGAACATGACGCCGGCGCCTGCCAGCACCAGCATGACCGAGGTGCCAAGGTTGGGCTGCACGACGACCAGAGCGGTCGGGACAAGGATCAGCACCACCGGCGCCAGCACCCACAGCGGGCGTGAGACTTTTCGGTCTGGCAGCCAGTCGTAATAGGCGGCCAGCATCATCACCAGCGCGACTTTCATCAACTCGGACGGTTGCAGGGTGATCGGCCCCAGGTCGATCCAACGCTGCGCGCCCTTGCCGACCTGGCCGACCAACATCACCACGATCAGCAGCATGAAGGTCGCGACATAGGCGCTCGCCGACAGGCCGCGCCAGACCCAGATCGGCACGAAGGTGATGATCAGCGCCAGGACAAGACCGGCGGCAAAGCGTTTCATCTGCGGCTCGGCCCATTGCGTCAGCACGCCGCCCGAAATCGAATACAGCATCAGCCAGCCGATCGCCGCGATGGCGGTGATCACCAGATACAGACCCCAGTTGACGTGGAAGACCTTCGACAGGCCCGAGGGGACGTATTTGACGCGGTATTCGAGGAAACTCATGGCCAGATTCTCATGCGCGGGGCCTCATGCCTTGCTCGCCGCCGGCTGGGTGCCGTCGGGGCTGCGCAGTTTCAACTCGTTCAGCAGGGTTTCCATCCGGGCGCGCTGGTTGGCGGGATAAGCCTCCAGCGGCGGGACGCCGCCGGTCATCACCCGCAGCAGCGCATCGCGGGCAATCGGGCCCGCCACGGCAGAGCCGCCGCCGCCGTGTTCGACAAGGACAGCCACGGCATAGCGCGGCGCTTCGAAAGGGGCGAAGGCCACGAACAACGCATGGTCGCGCTGTTTCCAGGGCAGATCACTGTTGGCGACGACCCCGGTTTCCCGCTCGGTCGCCGAGATGTTGCGCACTTGCGCCGTGCCGCTTTTGCCGCCCATCAGCATCGAGACATCGACGATCCGGCTGCCATAGCCGGTGCCATGCGCCGTGTTCATCACGCCCGACATGCCGTCGCGCACCGCACGCAGGATGGAGCCGTCAATCTCAAGGCTGACCGGGACGGGCACCGGGACTTCCTTGCCGCCGACCGCCTTGACCACCCGGGGCACGACGGCCGTGCCCGTTGCCAGCCGCGCCGTCATCACACACAATTGCAAGGGTGTCGTCAGCACATAGCCCTGACCGATGGACGCGTTGATCGTGTCGCCGATGCGCCAGTCCTGCTGGTATTTCTGCTGCTTCCAGGCGCGGTCCGGCATCAATCCGGCCGAGATCGCCGACAGCGGCAGATCATGCCGTGTGCCCAGACCCAGCTTGCGCCCCATCTCGGCAATCGCATCGATGCCGACCTTCTGCGCGGTGTCATAAAAGAACACATCGCAGCTTTCCGCCAAAGCCCGGCCCAGATTCACGCGGCCATGCCCGCCCCGCTTCCAGCAGTGGAACTTGCGGTCGCCGAATTGCAGATAGCCGGGGCAGTTGACGTGGTCATCCACGTGCAGCACCCCGGCATTCAGCGCCGCAAGGGCCGTGACCATCTTGAAGGTCGATCCCGGCGGGTAGCCGCCCTGCACCACCTTGTTGGCCAGCGGCGTGTGGTCGTTGTCTGTCAGCATTGTGTAATCGCGCCCGCTAATGCCGCGCACGAACAGGTTGGGGTCAAAGGACGGGGCCGAGACGGCAGCGATGATGTCGCCATTCGTCACATCCATCACCATCACCGCCGCGCTTTGATCGCCAAGACGCACAGAGATGAAGTTCTGCACATCGGCGTCGATGGTCAGCATGAGATCATCGCCGGGGGTGCCCTCGTTGCGCTCCAACTCTCGCATCACCCGGCCAACGGAGTTCACCTCGATCTTCTTGGTGCCGGCGCTGCCGCGCAGGTCATCTTCCATCCACTTTTCGATGCCCGACTTGCCAATCTGGAACTTGGGGATCTGCAGCAGCGGATCGGGGTTCTCGGCGCCTTGCAGATCGGTTTCAGACACCGGACCGACAAAGCCGACCACATGCGCGAAATCCATGTCGCGCGGGTAGACGCGGGACAGGCCGACATCGGGCGTCACGCCGGGCAGAGCCGGGGCGTTCAGGTTTATGCGACTGAACGCCTCCCAGGTCAGGCGGTCGGCCACGGTGATCGGCACGAAGGACGGGTTGCGCTGGATATCATGCTTGATGCGGGCCATGTCGTCTGCCGTCATCGCGATGACATGGCTGAGCCGACCCAGCACCACGTCCACATCGCCCGCGCCCTCGCGGGTCAGGGTCACACGGTAGTTCTGCTCGTTCCCGGCCAGAAGCTTGCCGCTGCGGTCCAGGATCAGCCCGCGCGCCGGGGCCAGCAGTTGCAGGTTGATGCGGTTCTCTTCGGCCAGAAGCTTGAATTCATCGGCTTGTTCGACGCCCAGATAATGGGCACGGGCCCCCAGCACCACCAGAAAGCCGCCCATCAGCCCGCCGACAAACAGGCCGCGCCGGGTGAATTGCCCGGCCTGACGTTCGGGATCGCGCACCGGCCGCTTCACAGCCGCCGTCCATAGGCATCGGTCTCGCCGGTTGCGGGTTTGCGCAGGTCCAGAACGAAGCGGCTGACAGCCACTACGGCGGGATAGACGAGAATGGACCACAGGATCTGGATCACCGCATAGCCAAAGGCGGGCTGCGGCAGGAACACCAGGGTGAAGATAAGGCGGTAGGCAAGGAACACCGCCAGCATCAGTCCGGCGACCAGCAGCCATTCGACGCCGAAATTCAATTCGCGGGTCAAGGCGATGCGGCTGCGGATGAACTCGGCCGCCAGGATCACCAGCGCGGTCCACAGGCCGGGGGGGCGCATCAGCAGGAAATCTTCCATCAACAGGATCACCGCCAGCAGCAAAAGCGGCAGATACTCCGGTCGGCGCATCGTCCAGGCGAAAATCAGGCACAGCAGGAAATCCGGCCCGGGCAGGCTGCCCGCGGCGGCGGGATGGATCGGCAGAAGGCGCAGGAACATCAGAAAAACCGCGACCGCGACAAAGATCAGCCTGTGGGCCCAGACCGGGTTCAGCATGTCACCCATTGCTGCCCCCAACGCCAGTTCCGGTTTGCGGTGCGGGCAGGGCGGCGGGAAGCTGGGGGCCCTGATAGCCATCGGGCAAGGACTGGCTGGGCGGCGGGGCGATCAGCGCGCCGGCATCGGTGATCGGTTCCAATGCGTGGCTGCGCAGAACGCGCAGGAATTCAAGGCGCTGGTAATCGGCGGCCAAGGCGACACGCAGCCGCTTGTCGGACCCCATCACGACCTGTCCGACCAGCAGACCGGCGGGAAACACCTCGCCATCGCCCGAAGTCACGACGCGGTCGCCGGGGCGCACGTCGTCGGAGTTTTCGAGGAACTCCAAGGGCGGCAGGGGCGAGTTGTCGCCGGTCAGCATCGCCTTCTGGCCGGATGGCTGCGCCTCGACCGGCACGCGGCTGTTGCTGTCGGTCAATAGGATCACCCGGCTGGTGGTCTGCCCGACGCCCGAGATGCGCCCGACCAGGCCGATGCCGTCCATCGCCGCCCAGCCGTCAAGGATGCCGTCCCGCGCGCCCACGTTCAGCAGCACCGACTGGCGGAACGGACTGCCCGAATCGGCAAGGACGACGCCGGTCACATGAGTCAGTCTGGGGTCCAGCCGGACATGGTTCAGATCCAGCAGGCGGGCGTTCTTCTGCTCCAGTTGCAGGGCTGCTTCCTTCCAGGCCTTCATCTGCTGCAATTCGTCGCGCAGTTGCTGGTTTTGTTCGTAAAGCCGCGAATAGCTTTGGAAATCGTCGATCACGGCGTTGAATTTCGTCACCGGAACCAGTGCGAAGGAAAAGTCCGGCACGACATGGTCGATCAACGCTGATCGAAACCGTTCGACCCGGGGCGAATCAACGCGCCACAGGATGAACAGGCCCAGAAGGACCAGGACCAGAAGCCCCACCAGCACCCGGCGCAGGGGCCGGGTGAAATCCTCGGGCGAGGTGTTGCGTGCATTGGCCATTCAGCCGACTCTTCGGGGTGGGCGATCTGCTATCGCCGTTTTTCAACTGTCATAGTCGATCACGTGGCGCAGTTGCTTTTCATACTCCAGCGCCTTGCCGGTGCCCATGGCCACGCAGTTCAAAGGTTCGTTGGCAACCGATATCGACAGGCCGGTCTGCTCGCGCAGAGCAAGGTCGAGGTCCCCCAGCAGCGCGCCGCCGCCGGTCAGCATCACGCCCCGGTCCACGATATCCGCCGCAAGATCGGGCGGGGTGGTTTCCAGGGCCTGCATCACCGCGTCGCAGATTTGCTGGACGGGTTCGGACAAGGCTTCGGCCACCTGGGCCTGGTTGATCTCGGTTTCCTTGGGCACGCCGTTCAGAAGATCGCGGCCGCGGATCTGCATGGACATGCCGCGCCCGTCGTCGGGCATCCGCGCCGTGCCGATCGATGTCTTGATCCGCTCGGCGGTGGATTCGCCGACCAGCAGGTTCATGTGGCGGCGCAAGTAGTTGATGATCGCCTCGTCCATCCGGTCGCCGCCGACGCGGACGCTGCGGGCATAGACGATGTCCCCCAAGGAGAGGACCGCAACCTCGGTCGTGCCGCCGCCGATATCGACCACCATCGAGCCGGTGGGATCGGTGATCGGCATCCCCGCGCCGATGGCGGCGGCGATGGGTTCCGAGATCAGGCCGGCGCGGCGGGCCCCTGCCGACAGAACAGACTGCCGGATCGCGCGCTTTTCCACCGGGGTCGCGCCATAGGGCACGCAGACGATGATCTTTGGCTTGGAAATGGTGGACCGCTTGTGCACCTTGCGGATGAAATGCTTGATCATTTCCTCGGCGGTGTCGAAGTCGGCGATGACGCCGTCGCGCATCGGACGGATGGCTTCGATGCTGCCGGGCGTGCGGCCCAGCATCAGCTTGGCATCCTCACCCACCGCCAGAACCTGCTTCTTGCCGTCCTTGACGTGGTAGGCCACCACCGACGGCTCGTTCAGAACGATGCCCTTGCCGCGCACATAGACCAGCGTATTCGCCGTTCCAAGGTCGATGGCCATGTCCGAAGAAAACATGCCGAACAGGTTCATGGAGGCCCCTCGCCAAAGTCAGATCGGCCCTGAGTCGGAGCGATTCCGGTGGGCGTCTTCATCTAGCGAGTATGACAGAGGCGTGAAAGGGGGAAAGCCCCTGCGGGCAGAATTCCGCCCGCAGGTCAATGACTTGTGATTTATCAATCTTTTACGGGCCGAAGTCAGGGGATCAGGTCAAGTCCTTGTAGTTTACCGACTTTGTGTCACTGTTCGGGGCCGATTTCAAGCGGCGGACCATCAGCCGGTTCAGCGCGTTCACGTAAGCTTTGACGGATGCGACCACTGTATCGGTGTCCGCGGACTGCCCGGTCGCGATGCGGCCATCCTCGGACAAGCGCACCGAAACCGTGGCTTGCGCGTCGGTGCCTTCGGTCACGGCGCTGACCTGATAGACGTCCAGCTTCGCCTTGTGCGGGAACAACTGATCCACCGCGTTGAACGCGGCATCGACCGGGCCGTCGCCGGTCGCCTCGGTCGCATGGTCGATGCCGCCGATGGTCAGCGTCAGGCTCGCCTCGCGCGGGCCCTCGGTGCCGCAGACCACGCGCAGGCGCTTGACCTGCAGGAAGTCGTGTTCGTCATTGGTCGCCTCGTCGGCCACCAAAGCGATCAGGTCGTCGTCGTAGACCTCTTTTTTCTGGTCGGCCAAGGCTTTGAAGCGGACAAAGACGTCGTTCAACTGGTTGTCAGCCAGATCGAAGCCAAGGTCCTTCAGCTTTGACCGCAAGGCGGCGCGGCCGGAGTGTTTGCCCATCTGGATGTTGTTGGCGGTCAGGCCAATATCCTCGGGGCGCATGATTTCAAAGGTTTGCACGTTCTTCAGCACGCCGTCCTGATGAATGCCCGACTCATGCAGGAAGGCGTTCTTGCCGACGATGGCCTTGTTGAACTGCACCGGAAAGCCGGACACGGCCGAGACGCGGCGCGACAGGTTCATGATCTTGGTGGTGTCGATACCGGTCTGATAGGGCAGGATGTCGTTCCTGACCCGCATCGCCATCACAACCTCTTCCAAGGCGGTGTTGCCGGCACGTTCCCCGAGGCCGTTGATCGTGCATTCGATCTGGCGTGCGCCAGCCTCGACGGCGGCCAACGAGTTCGCCGTCGCCATGCCGAGGTCGTTGTGGCAATGCGTCGCGAAGATGATCTGGTCCGCGCCCGGCACCCGGTCCAGCAGCATGGCGATCAGTTTAGCGCTTTCGAACGGATAGGTGTAGCCGACGGTGTCGGGAATGTTGATCGTGCTCGCCCCGGCCTTGATCGCGATTTCCACCACGCGGCACAGGTAGTCATGCTCGGTGCGGGTGGCGTCCATCGGCGACCATTGCACATTGTCGCACAGGTTGCGCGCATGGGTCACGGTGTCGTGGATCCGCTCTGCCATCTGGTCCATGTCCAGATTGGGAATGGCACGGTGCAGCGGCGAGGTGCCGATGAAGGTGTGAATACGCGGCGATCTGGCGTGCTTGACCGCCTCCCAGCAGCGGTCGATGTCCTTGTAGTTGGCGCGGGCGAGGCCGCAGATCGTGGAGTTCTTCGCGCGGCGGGAGATGTCGCTGACTGCGGCGAAATCCCCTTCGCTGGCGATGGGAAAGCCTGCCTCGATGATGTCGACGCCCATTTCATCCAGCAGGCCGGCAATCTCCAGCTTCTCGTCATGGGTCATGGTCGCGCCGGGCGACTGCTCGCCATCGCGCAGGGTGGTGTCGAAGATCACGACTTTGGGCTGTTCGGATTTGGCGGCGGGCGCGGCTGCGGCACCGGCTTGGGTCTGTTCGGTCATAACAATGGTCCTCGGAGAGTTTTGTCTGCTTTTACCTGGGCGCTTGTCACCTCCGAGCGGTCGCGCCCATGGGCACGCTCAGAGGCGGGTAAGAAGCAGCAGGCCAAGGGCAATCCGGGGGCAGGACGCCCCAGCGGTCGCAGCGATGTTGCCTTGCTTGGTCATGACGCGCGACTATAGCCACGAAATCGCGGAAGAAAAGCGCGTTTCGTGCGGGTTTTGGATTATTCCGTGCGTGTCTTGCGCGCTGCCTGAAAGACAGCCGCGTTCGGCCCGGACCCTTGGAACTTATCATGGGACGCTTATTTATGGCGTTCCGAGCCCCCCCCCGGCACGTCAAGTCAGAAACCATGTCCGAAATCATCGCCCCGTCCAAACCGCAAACCAGGGTCCGGACCGAACGTCCGCCGCTGTACAAGGTCATACTGCTGAACGACGATTTCACGCCACGGGACTTTGTCACCATGGTCCTGAAAGCGGTGTTCCGCATGACCGGGGCCGAGGCTTCGGGTGTGATGCTGACCGCCCACAAGAAGGGTGCCTGCGTCGTGGCGGTGTTCACGCGCGAGGTGGCCGAGACCAAGGCGGCGCAGGGGAACGATCTGGGCCGCAGCAACGGGTTTCCCCTGGCGTTCACCACCGAGAAAGAGGAGTAGGCGGAAGCTGTGAATCTTGGCGGAAGATGGGGGAATCCCCCATCCTACGGGCCTGGTGCGATGCTGACAGGGGCGGCGGCGATGCGGTCGAACAGCTTTCGGCGTTTGCGAATGGGGCAAGTCGTAGAAGAAAATCTCCGCCGGCCGCCAGACCACGACCCAGGCGAGAATGATGGAACTGTCCTGCGCAAAACGGTAAAGCGCCGTATTTTCAGCCGTTTGCTGGTGGAACCACAGAACGACCGCGCCGATGGCATAGGCGAGAAAGCCAATGACGAGGAATTGCCGCCCGGTCCGAAAGACTTCGTGCCGTTCGTCCCGCTCCCAATCGGACTGCATGTGAAAATGGGCGCGGAAAGCTTCAGAAAGAATCCGGACTTGTGCCTGACCCGTGGGGCCGTCGTCCAAGTGCACGACAATGCGCATTGGGCTGTCCAGCGGATACCTTCGGCGCGGTGCAGGATATAGTCTGCGACATCGGGCGACAGCCGCCGTGTCCCGATGACGGCGGGTTCAAAGCGGCCTAACGCCTGGTCCAGCGTGGCAAGGCGCAGTGGGATCGTGTCGGCGCTGGCAAGGGACTGGGGCATCAATGCTCCACCTTCAGGATGGGGGATTGACCCAGCTTCCTCGTCACCCGCCTGAACCGGTCGTCCCGTCACTTGTCGTCGCTGGCGGCGTCTGCACATCCGGTCCGGTCCCGGGCTTGGGCACCGGACCCATCAGGATGCCGTTCTTCCAGACGCCCTCGGACATTTCGCCTTTCTTGTAGGTCAGCTTGCCAAGCCCTTCACGCTTGCTTTGCACGAATGCTCCCTCGTACACCTCGCCGCCGGGATAGGTGGCCAGCCCCTGACCCGTCATCTCGCCCTTCGCCCAATCGCCGTCATAGGTGAAGCCGTTCTTCATCGTCAGCTTGCCCTTGCCGCTGCGCAGGCCGGCGACAAAGGTGCCGACATAGACCGTGCCTTCGGGATAGGTCGCGGTCCCCGTCCCCTCGCGCACGCCAGATTTCCATTGGCCGTCATAGATATAGCCGTCGGGATAGGTCATCTTGCCCGTCCCGTCCGGCTTGCCGGTGACATGGCGGCCGACATAGACCGCCCCGCCCGCATAGGTCGAGGTGCCCATGCCGTCGATTGCGCCAAGCGCCCAGGCGCCATCATAGCTTGAGCCATCCGCATAGGTGATCTTGCCCGCGCCATCCGGCTGCCCGGCCTTGAAGCCGCCCGCAAAGACCGAGCCGTCCGGATAGGCCATCACGCCTTGACCCTGCATCTGGCCGTCCAGCCAGGCGCCGTCATAGGATGCGCCGTCCTTGGCCACGAACTTGCCCTTTCCCTCATGTTTGTTGGCCCGATAGGCGCCGGTATAGATGTCGCCGTTGGCATAGGTGCTGGTGCCCTTGCCCTCGCGCTGGCCGCCCACGAAACTGCCTTCATAGGTGTCGCCGTTCGGCTCGCTCAACTTGCCGGTGCCTGCGATCTGGCCAGCCTGCCACTGACCCACATAGATCGGGCCTTTCGGCACCGTCAAAGTGCCCTTGCCTTCGCGCTGGTCGGCCTTGAAGTCGCCGTCGTAGCTGGTGCCATCGGCATAGGTGATCTTGCCCTTGCCCTCTTTGGCACCTTTCGCCCAGGCCCCGTCATAGGTGAAGCCCTGCGGTGTCGTCAGCTTGCCGGTGCCCTCGCGCTGGCCCGCTGCAAAGCTGCCGGTATAGATCGAGCCATCGGCATAGGTGGCCTGGCCCTTGCCGGTCATGCCGCCGTCCTTCCACTCGCCCTCATAGGTGCCACCGTCCGAGAAGGTGATCTTGCCGTGCCCCGCAGGCTTGCCCGCCGCGAACTCGCCCTCATAGACCGAGCCGTTGGGATAGGTGGCCTTGCCCTTGCCCTTGATCTCACCCGCGACCCAGTCCCCGGTATAGACAAAGCCGTTCGGCAGCTTGTAGGTGCCGATGCCGTCCTGTCGGCCGCTCTTGAACGTGCCCTCATAGATCGACCCGTCGTCGTATTGCTTGGTGATGACCTGGCCATCGGTTTGCGCCCAAATTCCGCCCGGCACCGTGCCCGCCAGCATCGCCGCAAGAACTGCCACGCTGGCCATCCGCCCGAACTGTCCCGCCCCGAACTGTGTCGCCATGCCCAAATCCTCCGCCGCAAGCCGCCGTCGGACCCTAGCCGCCGCCCCGTGGCGTGACAAGCGCCGCGCCGATTGCCGCAGCGCGGCAGGCTTTCGCTTGCCGTTCAACATGGCTAGGCTTGAAGGGCCCAGCGAAGCGAGGGCCCCTGAGACCGGAAAGACCAGATGCCCCAGACGTTCCGCCTGACCCTGTGCCAGCTTAATCCCGCCTTGGGCGATTTTGCCGCAAATGCGGCGCAAGCCGTGGCGGCATGGGAGGACGGCAAGCGGGCGGGCGCACAGATGGTCGCGCTGACCGAGATGTTTCTTACAGGCTATCAGACGCAGGATCTGGTGATGAAACCGGCCTTCGCGCTGGACGCGATGGCGGCGGTGGAGCGGCTGGCAGCCCAGGTGGCAGACGGCCCCGCCTTGGGCATCGGCGCGCCGCATCTGCAGGACGGGCGGCTTTGCAACGCCTATTACATTCTGCAAGGCGGCAAGATTGCCGCGACGATCCTGAAGCATGAACTGCCAAACGACGGCGTTTTCGACGAAAAGCGGGTCTTTGACGCCGCCGATGTGGCTGGGCCGGTGCGGATCGGTCCCTTGCGCATCGGGATGCCGATCTGCGAGGACGCCTGGCACACCGATGTCTGCGAGACGCTGATGGAGACGGGGGCAGAGATCCTGCTGGTCCCCAATGGCTCGCCCTATCACCGGGGCAAGCCTGCGGTGCGCACCGGCCTGATGGTGGCGCGGGTGGTCGAGACCGGGCTGCCGCTGGTCTATCTGAACATGGTGGGCGGGCAGGACGATCAGGTGTTCGACGGCGCGTCCTTCGTTTTGAACCCGGGCGGCGGGTTGGCGGTGCAATTGCCGCAGTTCGACACCTGCGTGGTGCATGTGGACTTCGAACAGGGGCCCGATGGCTGGCGGTGCAGACCCGGTCCGCGCGCGCTGATCCCGCCGGTGGTCGAGGCGGACTACCGTGCCATGGTGCTGTCCTTGCAGGATTATCTGGCCAAGACCGGCTTCAGGAAGGTTCTGCTGGGCCTGTCGGGCGGCGTTGATTCGGCGCTGGTTGCGGCGATTGCGGTGGACGCTTTGGGGGCAGACAATGTGCGCTGCGTGATGCTGCCCTCGCGCTTCACGTCGGCGCATTCGCAGGAAGATGCCGAAGCGGTGGCGCGCGCTTTGGGCACGCGGCTGGACACCGTGCCGATCTCGGGCCCGCAAGGCGCGGTGGGCGAGGCTTTGGCGCCGCTGTTCGAAGGCACGGCGCCGGGGATCACCGAGGAAAACATCCAGAGCCGTCTGCGCGGTGTGTTGCTGATGGCGCTGTCGAACAAGTTTGGCGAGATGGTGCTGACCACCGGCAACAAGTCGGAAATGGCGGTGGGCTATTGCACGATCTACGGCGACATGAATGGCGGATATAACCCGCTGAAGGACCTGTACAAAACCCGGGTGTTTGCGGCCTGTCGCTGGCGCAACGAAAATCATCGCCCCTGGATGAAAGGCCCCGAAGGCGCGGTGATCCCGCCCCGGGTGATCGAAAAGCCGCCCTCGGCGGAACTGCGCGACAATCAAAAAGACGAGGACAGCCTGCCGCCCTATGCGGTGCTGGATGCCATTCTGGAAGGGCTGGTCGAGCGGGATCTGTCCGTCGCCGAACTGGTGGCCCAAGGCTTTGACAAAGCGGTGGTAAAGCGGGTCGAGCACCTGCTTTACATCAGTGAATACAAGCGCTTCCAGTCGGCGCCGGGCACAAGGCTGACCAAACGCGCCTTCTGGCTGGACCGCCGCTATCCCATCGCGCAGCGCTGGCGCGATCCGACATGAGTCTGATGCTGTATGTCCTTGCCGCCGCTGCCGAAATCCTTGGGTGTTTCGCGGTGTGGCACTGGTGGCGCGGCGGTGCCGCCCTGTGGCTGATCCCCGGCGCCGCTGCGCTGGGGCTTTTCGCCTTCCTGCTCGCCCTGACCCCGCCCGCCCATGCCGGGCGCAGCTTTGCGGCCTATGGCGGGATCTATATCGCCGCATCGCTGGTCTGGATGGCGCTGGTGGAAGGCGTGCGTCCGGATCGGGCGGATCTGATCGGGGCGGCCTTGGCGCTTGCGGGAGCTGCCGTTATTCTTTTCGCCCCACGCGTCAGTTGAGCGGGCCAGGCAAGCGGAGCTTCGCACGGCTTTTGTGTCGGCAGCGGGGACTTCGCCCCTTGCCTCCGTGTTGGGGGTTTCACACCCCCCGGCCCGGCCACGGGCCAGGCGTTCTTCGCGGAAATCCTCCACTGGAGGATGTCTGATCACTCATCACCCCGTGGGATATTTGCAGCTTCTGTGAGGGGTGGAGGCCGATTTGCTGTCTTCATCCTCATCGAAGCGATAAATATCCCGGGGTGAGCGCAGCGAGGGGCAGAGCCCCTGCTGTTAGACCGCGCTGACCGGGCATTCCGGAAGCAGCCGCTCGACATCCTCGCGCCGGCATAGCTGCGTGGCGTCGGTCATCACGGCGGCGCTGGCGGCAGCGGTGGCGAGCGCCAGCGCCTCGGCCGCGCCGCGGCCACGCGCGCGGCTGAGGACATAGCCGCCCACGAAGCTGTCGCCCGCGCCGACCGTGCTTTTCACCTGAACGCTGGCCGCTTTGGCGAACAGGCGCTGCGATGCGTCGACGAGCACCGAGCCATCCGACCCGCGCGCAATGATCACTGTCCTGGCGACCCCGCGTTCCAGCAGGCTTTGTGCGAAATCCGCGGTGTCCTTGCGGGTTTCAAGCACGCGGCCGGCCAGTTGATGCGCCTCGTCCCCGTCCATCCGCAGCACTTCGAGATCGGGGATCGGATGCGCCACCGCCTCGACCAGCGCGGGGCCGGAGGTGTCGATCACCACGTTCAGCCCGGGCATGGAACGCGCCAGACGCGCCGGAAAGTCCACCGGCACGCCGGGCGGCTGGCTGCCGGAAATGACACCGAACGCCCCGGGCCGTACCGAAGCGCGCAGCAGCGTGAAGACCCGCTCCTGGTCGGCCTCGGCCCAGATCGGCCCCGGCAGCATGAAGCGGAACTGGTGCCCGCTGTCGCGCACGATGACGGTCAGGCTGGTGCGCGTCTCGCCCGGGGCGGTCAGGGCCAGAAAGGGCACGCCCTCGGTCCGGATCAGCCCTGCCAGCCGATCGCCGGTCAGCCCCCCCAAAGCCACCAGCGCCAGGCTTTCCCCCCCCAGCGCCAGGATCGCGCGGCTGACGTTCAGGCCGCCGCCGCCGGGGTCGAGCATGGGTTCCGAACAACGCAGTTTCACGTCCGGAATCAGGCTGCCCACATCGGTGGACATGTCGAGCGCCGGGTTCAGCGTCAGGGTGACGACCGGAGTTTGCAAATGGGCGTTCGGCATGCGCGTCCTATTCGGTGATTTCGATGTCGCTGCGGAAGGACCCGGATTTCTCGGAATTCTTGTCGCGCAGCGTGGTCACGAGGGTGTATTTGCCCGGTGCGATACCGTCTAGATTATAAGTGATGTTGGCCTGAAACTCGCGGTTCTGGTAGCGCGAGTTCAAGTCAAGCTGGGTGACATTGGGCACCGAGGCCAGTTCTGTGCTGGCCGCGTCCAGCACCTGCAAGTCCACCGCGAAGCCGATGGAATGGAGCCCCTCACCCGGCGCGCCATAGGAAAATCCGAAGGGTTCGGCATAGATGATGATCGGCTCGCCCTTCTTGTAGAGGTTGGTCGGGCGCGGGTTGTAGACGCCGTAACCGGCGGCGGTTTCGCTGACCAGCAGGGCTTGCGTGAAGCCGATCTGCGGCACCTGATCCCAGACAGCGCCCAGAAAGTCGCGCGCCCCGGCCAGGGCGGTCGTGTAATCCTGCGCATCAAGCCGTGCCTGAATCCCGTTGGCGGCATCGGCCAGAGGACCGGCCAGCACCGGAGTGGCGCTGAGGCTCAGCGCCAGAAGGCAGGCGATACGGGCGGGCAGAGCGTGCATGGCGGTGTCGGGCCTTTGGTTGGCGCTATCCATAGGTGGAAGGCTGAGCAGAGGGAAGTGGGGGCCGGGGGAAGTGGGGGGCCGGTGGAAAGGGAGTGGTCACTCCCACCACGGGTCGATGCGCGCGATGTCATCGTCGCTCCATCCGAAGTGGTGCGCGAGTTCATGGACAAGGACATGGGTGACAAGCTCTGCCAGCGAGACATCGCCGCGTTCCAGCCATTCGTCCAGAATGGGGCGGCGGAACAGCCAGATCGCGTCGGGCTGCGTCGGCTGATCGGTGAAGGATTTCTCCGGCAGGGGCACGCCGTCATAAAGGCCGGTCAGTTCGAACGGGTCGGCTATGCCCAAGGCTTCCAGCACGGCAGGGTCGGCGAAATCTTCGATCCGCAGGGCCACGGCTTCGGCAACCACCCGATAGGGCGCGGGCAGGTCGGCTATGGCGGCCTGCGCCAGATCCATCAGGAAAGCGGCGTCGGGGGCGATGCTGTCTGGCGCGGGGCGGGTCATCGGGGAAAGCTAGGCAAGCGCAGGGCGCATCGCAAGGGTTTGGACGCAGCGCCGTTTCGGGGTAGACTGGGATTGGCGAGCGGGAGGTGCAGATGGCTTATCAACCCAAGACCAAAGGGCAGGAGCAAGGCATTGCGGAATTTCTGGACGGGGTCGTGCCGTCCCCGCGACAGGCCGAAGCGCGGCGGCTGGTGACGATCTTTGGGGACGTGACGGGCTACGCGCCACGGGTCTATTTGGGCGGCATGGTCGGGTTCGGCCGCTATGCCTATACCTATGACAGCGGCCATTCCGGGGTCAGTCTTGCCACCGGGTTCGCGCCGCGAAAGGCCGACCTGTCGATCTATATCCTGCCCGGTTATGGCAATTTCGGCCCGATTCTGGCGCGGCTCGGCAAGCACCGGATGGGCAAGGGGTGCCTGTATCTGCGGCATCTGGACGACGTGAATGAGAGCGTGTTGCGCGAATTGATTGCCGCCGGGCTGGCCGATCTGAAGACCCGCTGGCCGGTGGAGCCGACCTGATCTGGCTCTACTTTGACAAATCCGCCCCCGTGTGACACGCAGGCCGCATCCACGAAAAGGCCCCCTGCCATGACCACCACCCGTTTTGCCCCTTCGCCCACCGGCTATATCCATGTGGGCAACCTGCGCACCGCTTTGATGAACTTTCTTATTGCCCGGAAGTCCGGCGGAACCTTTATTTTGCGGCTGGATGACACCGATCAGGAACGGTCGAAGCAGGAATATGCCGACGGGATCATGGCCGACCTTGACTGGCTGGGCCTGCACTGGGACCGGGTGGAAAAGCAGTCGCTGCGATTTCCGCGCTATTACGAAGCCGCAGAGCAATTGAAAGCCTCGGGCCGGTTCTACGAGTGCTTTGAAAGCCCGGTCGAACTGGACCTGAAGCGCAAGAAGCTGCTGAACATGCACCGCCCGCCGGTTTATGACCGCGCCTCTCTGCATCTGTCGGCAGAGGAGAAGGAAAAGTTGCGGGCCGAAGGGCGCGCGGGGTATTGGCGCTTCTTGCTGAACCAGACCCGCATCGAATGGCCGGACGGGATTCTGGGGCCGATCTCGATTGACGCGGCTTCGGTTTCCGACCCGGTGCTGATCCGGGCGGACGGGCAAATCCTTTACACTTTCGCCTCTTCGGTCGATGACATCGACATGGGGGTTACGGACATCGTGCGCGGCGGCGACCATGTGACCAATACCGCGACGCAGATCCAGATCATGGAAGCGATGGGCGGCACGCCGCCGAACTTCGCGCACCACTCATTGTTGACGGGCGCTGCGGGCGAGGAATTGTCCAAGCGGCTGGGCGTGCTGGCGCTGCGCGATCTGAGGGCGCAAGGCATTGAACCGATGGCGCTTTTGTCGCTGATGGCGCGGCTTGGATCGTCGAAGCCCGTGGAACTGGCGGGGTCGATGCAAGAGCTGATCGACGGGTTCGATTTGGGCAGCTTTGGCGCCTCTCCGACCAAGTTCGATCAGGACGACCTGCTGCCGCTGACCCGCCATCATGTGCAGGCCCTGGGCTTTGAGGCGGTCAAGGACCAGATCGCGGCGCTGGGCGTGCCGGCGGACAAGGCGGACCTGTTCTGGTCGGTCGCCAAGGGCAACATCACCACGCGCGGCGATATGGCCGGCTGGTGGGACCTGTTCCGCGATGGCGCAGAGCCGCTGGTGGACGCCGCCGACCGGGATTTCGTGCGTCAGGCGCTGACCATGCTGCCGCCGCAGCCCTGGACCCATGCCACCTGGGGCGCGTGGACTGCCGCCGTCAAGACCGCCACGGGCCGCAAGGGCAAAGACCTGTTCCGCCCGTTGCGGCGCGCCTTGACCGGGCGGGATGCTGGACCGGAGATGGCCGACGTTTTGCCGCTTTTGCAGGTGGTGCGGCCGGTCTGACA
>Ga0105047_10008669_pt1 | contig 16916 bp, 11 predicted proteins | sample MAT04_FD_78384 | JGI IMG/M metagenome (GOLD analysis project Ga0105047, IMG submission 78384) | Freshwater microbial communities from Lake Fryxell liftoff mats and glacier meltwater in Antarctica - MAT-04 (megahit assembly) | ecosystem: Environmental > Aquatic > Freshwater > Ice > Liftoff...
GTAAAAGGAAAGGTAAGAGCTGTTTCAATTTTGTAAGCCGCAGCCGTCTGGCTCAGCCCTGAAACATCCACGCCAGCCACCGAGACCCCCGGGAATATGCGCCCGGCGAATAACAGGCGGTAACCCAGCGAAAGAATAATGATCGTCACCAGGAATAGAGAAACCCCGGCCATGATGGATACGGCCATTTGAATCAATATAGCGCCGGTTTCTCGGCGTTCTTTGCGCGGGCGAACAAAGCGGACAGGGGCAGTGGAAGACATAAAGGTTTACAACTTTCGTTTCGCGGTTTTTAACAAACCCGGAATGAGCATGGGTGTCATGGACCTGTACCTGGCATATTCTGAACCGAAATCGACCAGTAACTTTCGCTCTTCAAAATAGGCACCAATCAAAATATAAATGGAGAAAATACTCCACAAAACAAGCCGGTTGAGTGTCATTTCGGGTGAAAACCAGATGAATATGAGCCCCGCAGTGTATAACGGATGGCGCACATAGGCGTATAAACCATCTGTCACCAAGCGGGCGGGCTGCTCCTCGATAGCATAAGGTGATAACTGCGCCAGGCCCGCAAATTCCATCGGGCCGGTTTGCATCACTCCAGTTATCAGCGCAAATGCCGCAAGACCCTGTACAATCGTGGTCAGGTAGACCCAGGGTGCTGGAATACTATAAAGCGGCTGGTCTGGAAAAGTAACCAGCATCAACATGATCGGAAATAGACTGGCCAGGGCAAACAGGTTATAGGCAAGACGGTACAGGCGTTCGAATGCCATCGAGCCAAAACTGCCGCGCAAAACATGCTTGAATTTATGCGAGGCCAGCAGAGAGTGCACCAGGCCCCATATCACAGACGCGATTACCAGATAGATTGTTCCCATCATCATAATATACCTGCTTTAAAAGAATATGAGTAGATTCAAGCCAGCGTTGGGTACAAGTAATAAACAGGCCGTCCAAGAATAAGCAGGACCTTGCTTGCTGATAATTATACTCAGTTCAACGCAGGCAGGCGCAACACCTGCGCTCTATCAACGGCAACCTGTTTTTTAAGGCATTGGTGTGCAGTTTTGAATTTTTTGGGCGCATATTGATTCTTCTATAAAATTAGATGATAATATCAAAATTATTCCTGCTTGAAAGGTCGTCGTAAAGCGTGACAGATAAAAAACACAATACTATTTTGATAGCAGGTTATTATGGGTTTGGAAATACTGGCGATGAAGCCATCCTGAGCGCCATCATAAACAGCCTGCGCAAACAGCGCAATAATCTTGAGTTTATTGTGGTTTCCGGCCGTCCGGAAGAGACTGCCCGGCAGCAGGATGTTCGTTCCATTTTGTGGACCGATATCCCCGCGATTTTAGATGCCTGTGAATTGTGCGACCTGGTGATTGTGGGCGGCGGCGGGTTGTTTCATGATTATTGGGGTGTTAATGAAGAGTACCTGCTCACCCAAAGTCACAACAGCATTTCCTTTTACACCGGCTTCCCCATCCTGGCAGGGCTGTATAAAAAGCCTTGCATGTTGTACTCGGTGGGTGTCGGCCCCTTGCTTACTGAGGCAGGCAAACATCTCACCTGCCAGGCTTTTGAGAATGCCACACTTGCCACTGTGCGGGATATTGAATCCTACGATCTGCTAAAGAGCCTGGGGCTTTCGACAGAAAAAGTGCATATCACCTCCGACCCGGCTTTTCTGCTGCCTTCTGATGAGAATAATGCCAGGAGAATTCTTCGATCAGCCAAATTGGAGAATTCTCAATTTGTGGCGGTCAGCCTGCGCAACTGGGATGTGAATGTTTCAGCAAAATATTGGCAGAATGAGCTGGCAAGAGTCTTCGACCAGTTCATCGACCAGTATGGCGTCACGCTGGTCTTCATTCCACTGCAGGCGGCTGTTGGCGGTGCTTTGATTGACGACCTGAGCGTGACAGAGAATATTGTCAGCAGGCTTAAAAATGCGGAGCGGACCGTCATCCTGCCGAGCAACCTTTCGCCTGAAACCATCAGCGGTATTTTGGCCCAGGCTGATCTGGTCATCGCTATGCGCCTGCACGCCTTGATCTTTTCCATCAAGGAAGGCATCCCGGTTGTGGGGTTGATTTACGATCCCAAGCTCAAAAACCTGATGAGCAGCGCTGGCATCGATGAGTACGGGCTTGAACTACCTTTATTAAATACCGACCTGATGTTTGCCGTTATGCAAAAGGCCTGGTCGAACAGAGAGCCTTTGCGGAGCCAGCTGACGCAAAAAGCCAGAGAACTCAGCCAGCTGGCTGAAGAAAACAGCAGGTTCGCGATTAGCCTGTTGGATGAAAAGGCGCAGACCAATCTCAAATTGCCAGACCTGGAATTGACTCAAAGTTTGCTGCTTAAACAAACGCGAAAGCTGGCCCAGGCGGAGCAAATTGCCCATTCACTCTGGATGGAATCGACCTATCAAAAAACAGGAAATTTTTACAATTTCCTTAAGATGCCATCCCAACCCCTGCCAGCAGAACAAGCCTCCATCATAAACAAGCCTTCGGCAGAAATTCTGGCGCATCATCGCCCGGATGTTATTTGTTTTTCAATCATCGATTGGAGCTTCCGTTACCAGCGCCCGCAGCAGATCATGTCGCAATTTGCAGCCCAGGGGCACAGGGTCTTCTATATTAACATCTCCCAATTTCAATCCGCAGATGCAACCCCCAGGGTGCTGGTGCGCGGCATCAAAGACAAAGTCTACGAAATTTTCTTATCCGCCCTGCACAAGCCAGAAGTATATGCTGAAGACATCAGCGGCGAGAATTCCAACATCTTGTTGGCCGCGCTGGATGAACTGAGACAACTCTTCCAAATCGAGGAAGCAATCAGCTATGTCATGATCGCTTCCTGGGCTGAACTCGCAGCCAGAACCAAAAAACGCTGGGGATGGCAGGTTATTTATGATTGCATGGATGAATGGGACAATTTCCCTGCCATAAAATCTAGCATCATTGAAGCAGAAAAACGCCTGGTCAAAAACTGTGATTTGCTGGTAGTAACCAGCAAACTGCTTTTTGAAAAGTGGAAGCCCCAGAATCGTCCGCAGGTTCTGGCACGCAACGCCGCAGATTATCCTTTTTACGCGCAGCGCTATCTGCCCAATCATTTACTGGAGGGCGCCCAACACCCCGTGATTGGCTATTATGGAGCGATTGCAAACTGGTTTGACCTCGAGTTAATGCAATATATTGCAGAGCAGCGCCCGAATTACAGCTTTGTGCTGCTGGGGGGCGTTTTCGACATGGATGTATCTGCGCTGGAAAACTTGCCGAATGTAAAACTATTGGGGCAGCAGCCATATGAAACCATGCCGCAGTACTTGTATCATTTTGATGTGTGCCTGATCCCGTTTCTGATTAATCCAATTACAGAAGCAACTGATCCGGTAAAAGTTTATGAATACATGTGCGCTGGCAAACCGGTGGTATCGGTGGCGCTGCCAGAGCTTGAACCGTACAAGGAATTGTTATACCTGGCACACAATAAAGATGATTTTCTGAGCCAGCTCGATCAAGCAGTTCTGGAAAAAGACAATGATCTAATCAACCGGCGCAAGGCTTTTGCGCAGCAAAACACCTGGGAACAACGGATTTTATTGATCGAGGATGCGATCCACGCGCTGGAGATCAACCAAAAAGATCTTTCCACAACCCTGCCACTGATCTTCCCGCTTGAAAATCTGGTTTCAAGCAGGCTGCTGGCAAGCAACAATGATCATGAATACTGGTGTTCCATTTATGCAAAAGATGGCAAAGTTTATAAACAGGCCAGTTTTGATCTGGCAGAGCGCGAAAGCCGTTTTCTTTCCCTGTTTACGAGCCCCTACTTCCCCGAGCTGATTGATGCAAACACGATTGACCAATATTCGGTGATATCGTACACAAAAATTTCCACTCAACGCCTGGAGGAAGCCCTGCCCCAGATAAACACTTCAGGCGACGCGCTCTACAACTTTATCGGTCACTGCCTGAAACTTCTGAATGAATTACATGCAAAAGGGATTACGCACCGCAACATCTGCCGCGACAGTCTTTTGATCCAGAATGGTAAACCGGTATTGTTTGATTTTTGCTGGGCCATCTGTGCCGGAGAGACTTTTTTCACGCCGCTGAATTTGGGCGGTTCGGAGAGGCCAGCCGACGGGTCGTTTTCTGATATTTATTCCATGGGGAAAATTCTGGAATTCGCAAACCGGCATCGCTATCCGGCCTTTGGCCTGGTGATTGATCTCATGACCAGCAGGGACCCGTTAATGCGGATCACAGACCTTAATATCCTGCAAACATTATTCGCCTCTGCCCACAACATCGCAGAATAAATGGAAAGAATAAGTAAATTCATTATGCCTGAACCAACCCTGGAACAAAAAGATTTGAGCAAGTCCCATTCAACCATGCAGCTGACGGTGGTTCACTTACTCGAGCAGATTTCGAGGCGTGACCAGAGAATCGCGATGGCAACGGAAGACACCCAACGCCAAAAAAGAGAAATCAGCTTGCAGGCCGCGCGAATCGCCGGGTTGGAAAATGCCGCGCGAATCGCCGGGTTGGAAAATGCCGCGCGAATCGCCGGGTTGGAACAGGCCGCGCGGATTTTAAACGCCCAGTATTCTGAAAAAGAACAAAAACTGGCCGAAATTACCAACAGCAAAGCATGGAAAATCGTTTTGTTTTTTCGTGGTATTCGCGAGCGCATGCTTCCGATTGGCAGTCCCCAGGGGAGATTTGCGCGCTATTTATTACAAGGCCTCAAAAATATTTACCACAAACTGAAGAGGCTGGCGCGCCTGGCGCAGAAAACCAGGGAGTTTTTGGCGGTAAACGGCGCCGGGAAAACCTTATTAAAGATCGTTGACTGGATCAAGTTCATCCTCACAAAGAAGAAACGTAATTATCGCTCGGTTCTCATCAATAAATTCCCCCAAAAGTTTAATACACACGGGTCCCCTTTTTTTACTTCGAAAAAGTGGAAAGATGAGGTTGACTCTGCTGCCCTGGCTGCTCTGCGGGAAGTTCTGACCCACATGAAGATGTCTGTCAGCGAAAGCAACTTGCTGGATGCGCTAAAGGCAGCCTTTGCCGAAGATAAATATTACCAGATGCTGGAAGACCTATTTTCCTTTGAACAATTTATTACGGCAGAACCACATGAAAACCCGGTGTTTGAAATCATCCAGACCGCGCAGCTTCCCAAACATGCCGAACCCACCCGGCGGCGGCGCATCCTTTTTGTAACATCGCAATTTCCCAATCCATACAACGGGGGTGGGAATCGCGTATTAAACTTTATCAAAATCCTTAGCCAGAATAATGACATTTATTTATCCACCTGTTTTATTCCGAATGAAGATGGCCCGGAATTGAGTAAAATTGAGCCCTACTGCCGCTCCATTCAAACCATTCCTTACTGGCAATTTGGTGAAAATCAGTCCATGATACGCGAGTGGCTGCAGGGCGTGCACATGGATATTGTCCATTATGAGTGGCCGAGGTCGCTTGAAAACTATGACCCTGCCTACGGACAGGTTCAAATTTTCACCTATATGGAATCAGTCAGCCTGCGCTTAAAAATGGATATGGATAAGATGCAGCTGCTTTCCCAGCCCTGGCTGGAAAAATTTGTGCAACTTGCCTATGCCTTGCGCCTGGAACTGGCAGATGCAGCGCAACTGACAGCCCGCATCGCGGTCACTACCAGAGATGCTGATTTTTTCAAAGACATTTACCCGCGTCAAAAATACGCCGTGCTTAATCACGGGCTTACTTTTGATGAATTCAGCCTGGAGGATGTTGAGCCAGAGCCTGATACCCTGGTATTTGTGGGGAACTACCGGCATTACCCCAATATGGATGCGATGGAATTTTTCTTTGACGAGATCTGGCCCGCTATCTGCCAGGAAATACCAGGGGTACGCATCTACCTGGTGGGCCCCAACCTGCCTGAAAAGTTGACCCGCCTGGCAGATGGGCAGCGCATCATTACCACAGGCGGCGTGCCCGATATCCGTCCATATCTTCAAAAAGCGTCCATTGGCATCGCGCCATTGATCACCGGGGCCGGGATGCGCGGGAAGGTCATCGATTACGCCGCCATGCGGCGGACTTTCGTTGCCACCTCCCTGGCGGTGACCGATCTTGTCTTTGAAAACGGCGTCGATTTCTTTTGTGCCGATAATGCCCCGGAATTCAGCCAAAAAATTATTACTTTGCTGAAAGATCAAGCAATGGCGCGGAAAATGTCGTCATCGGCATTCAATACTGCCAGGCAAAATTATGACAACAACCGCCTGACAGAGTTTTTAGTCAGGTTTTATGATTACCTGGAGGAATAATGCGTAACCACAAGCTTTATGCATTTAAGATGGGCTTAAAGTTTTACATCGCGAACAACTGGATCACCTGGTTTCCGTCTTTTCGGGTCAGGCACTGGTTTTATAGAAGGATTATGCATTACTCTTTAGGCAAAGACAGCAGCATCCACATGGGTGTATTTGTCACCGGAGAGCATATTCACATTGGCGATAATGTAGTCATCAACCGGAAAGTTTACCTGGATGGGCGCATTGGCATAAACATTAAAAATAACATCAGCATTTCGCCTGAAGTGTATATCATTTCCATGGAGCATGATCCAAACGACCCCATGTTTGCCACGCGCGGCGGCGAAGTGACCATCGGCGATAAAGTTTGGCTTGGCGCGCGCGCAATGATCATGCCCGGAATTAATGTCGGTGAAGGCGCGGTGGTGGCAGCAAATGCTGTGGTAACCAAAGATGTAGAACCTTATCAAATCGTCGCTGGTATTCCGGCCAAACCAATCGCAAAACGTTCCGAGAATTTGGAATACCGGCTGCGGTATTTTCCCTGGTTTGATAGTGACATTCAGAGAGAATGATTGTTCGTCAAAAGCACTCAAAATCAAGGCCTGATCAATCAGGCTGCATCAGCTGACCGCAAAAGGGTAAGAATATGGACTTATATAATAAAGTTAGAAAAGCAGCGCACCTGGTGCGCGAACAGGGGGTTAAAAGTGCCTTGCAAAAAGCGAAGGCAAGGTTGCAAACCCGCTTCCAACGGCCCGCACGCACGCTGAACCTGGCCGAATGGCTGGCTTATTATGAGCGCCGGGATGAAATCCATGCAAAAAGCCTGGCGAGTGATGAGATATCAAAGTGGCCCAAGATCAGCATCCTGATCCTGACCTATAACAACTTTTTGATTAACCGGCTTTGCCTGAAAAGTATTTATTGCAATACAACGTACCCGAATTTCGAAGTCATTGTGGTCGATAATGCATCGCATGATGAGACACCTGCCTGGCTGCGATGCTTCGCGGCAGGGCACACAAACCTCAAACTGATCCTTAACTCAGAAAACCTCGGTTTTGCGGGCGGTAATAATCAGGCCGCACGGGAAGCCAACGGTGAATACCTGGTGTTCCTCAACAATGATACGGTGGTCACTAAGGGTTGGCTGGAGCGACTGCTGGCACACATGCAAAGCGATCCGAGGATGGGGTTGGTCGGTCCGGTGACAAATTCAACCGGCAACGAAGCCCGCATCTTAGTAAACTATACTTCGCCGAAGGAGATGGAGGCATTTGCCGCCACGCGTGCCAAATCCCTTGCCGGGCAATCCTTTGACATTCGCATGCTGGCATTCTATTGCGTGATAACCCGCAAAGATCAATATGAAACCATCGGTGGATTGGACGAACGCTTTTTGGTAGGGATGTTCGAAGATGATGACCTGGCAGTTCGGTACCATGAAAAAGGGCTGCGCGTGGTATGCGCAGATGATGTTTTCATTCAACACTTCCAGGGCGCTTCCTTTGGAAAACTTGAGAATACCCAATATAACCGTGTTTTTGAAGAAAACAGGCGAAAGTACGAAGAAAAGTGGAATAGAAAATGGGAACCCTATCAATCCCGAGTGGACAAGCCTGTACCCATTAACAAGAAGAAAGCTTAAAGCGCTGCATGATGAGGTATTTTTTTGTGGACGCGGTAACCAACCCCTGCTTTAAATAAACGATTTTTGTGGAACTTGCGACTCTTTTTAGATGAAACCATTTTTTCAGCAATTACGCCCGCTGCTCATCCCCCGCAAAAGCAAGCGGGAAAGTTTTGTGCGTCAGTTTTTGCGGAAAATCTCTGCGCTGCGCCTGGCGCTGGGGGTGGATTACCGGGCCTGGATAAAGCAAAACGAACCCAATAAACAAGCCCTGGAAAACCAAGAAACCTGGGCAAAATCCTTTGCCCTGCAGCCAACGATCAGCCTGGTGGTGGTCATCAACTCGCCATCCACGAAAGACCTGCATGAAATGATCCATTCGGTGCTGAACCAGTCGTACCAAAACTGGGAATTATGCCTGGCATCCGAACCATCAAACCCTAATGACATTCAGAAAGTACTCAAAAACTGCGCTGCCCAGGATGAGCGGATAAAAATAAAAGCCGCGGCAGCTAACCATGAAAGCGCCCCAACTACAAATAGCGCAATCGAAATGGCCCAGGGTGAATTTATTGGTTTTCTTGACCAAAAAGATCGCCTGGCCCCGTTTGCGTTGTTTGCCATCGTTGAGGCGCTTAATCAATATCCCGAAACCGACCTGTTTTATTCAGATGAAGATCAATTGAGCGGAGATGGGCTGCGGCGCAGTAACCCGATCTTCAAACCTGCTTTTAGCATTGATTATTTGCGGGCTTATAACTATATACAGCATTTTTTGGTAGTTCGCCGTACTTCAGGTTCACAAATTGACTGGCTGCGCGCTGGCTGCGACGGTGCCCAATTTTATGATCTTAGCCTGCGGAGCGCAGAATCAGCCCGGTTGGTCACGCATATCCCGCAGGTTTTAATTCACATCAGGCAAATGCCGGGCATGGCGGCCGAATCCGCAACCAGCCAGGCGAATCAGCGCATTTTGCGAGAACACCTGGAACGCTGCAACCTAAAAGCGCTTGTTCAACTGGGTGCAACCGCCGCAATTTGCCAGGTAAAATACGAAATACATGACGCTCCGTTGATATCCATCATTATTCCCAACCACGAACATGCCGAAGTACTGCGCCGGTGCGTGAACTCCATTTTAGAAATCAGTACCTACACGCAATACGAAATCTTGATCGTAGAAAATAACAGCCAGGAACCCGAAACATTTAACCTTTATCAAGAATTACAGCAGCGTGATGCGCGGGTGCGCGTGTTGGAATACCATCAGCAGCCATTTAATTACTCAAATATCAACAATTATGGCGTTTCCATGGCGCGAGGAAAATTCCTACTCTTTCTGAACAACGACACTCAAACCATTACAGCGGATTGGCTTGAACGCCTGCTTGAATACGCGCTGCGCCCAGACGTGGGCGTGGTTGGCGCCAGGTTATATTTCCCCAACATGCTCATCCAGCATACTGGAGTCATTCTCGGGCTGGGGGCTGGCGCGGGGCATTATTTTGTCGGCTACCCGAGGGGCAACCCTGGTTATCGCAATAATCTGCTGACCCCGCTGAATTTATCCGCAGTGACAGCCGCCTGCATGATGATGCGTCGGACAGTCTTTGATGAGGTGGGTGGATTTGGGGAAAAATATCGCCTCGCCTTTGGTGATATTGACCTGTGTCTGAAAGTCAGACAAAAAAAATACCTGGTAGTCTGCACACCCTACGCCGAATTAATTCATTACGAATCTATAACACGCGGTTTTGATGATTCGCACGAAAATAAAACCCGCTTTTCGAATGAATCCAATTTATTACTGGAACAATGGGTGGATTTTCTGGCTCAGGGGGATCCTTATTACAACCCGAACCTGACGCTTGCACGGGGTGACTTCTCGCTGCGTTCCGGGGTCTGCCCTCAAAGGGCTCGTTCCGAGCCCGGCGTTGGGGTGGGCAGGTAAGCATACAACAGGGTTTACGAACAGACCAGGCAAACCCCTTCTCAAAATCATTCAGAAGACTGTTTCCAAAAACAAGAATTGCGCGTCATGCCTCGACATGGCGCGCAATTCTTGTTTTTGTTGTGGTTGTTTCAACCCTTGAGAAGAAAAACTACGCGGCAAATTCTTCTTTGCAATAATCTATGAGCCTTTGCGACTCCACCACCAACTGTTCAACCAGGGCAGCTGCTTCCGTCAGGTCTTCCCGAGTGCCCAATGCTTCGATCTGAGCAGCGATATTGGTAACAGGCCCCGCGCTAAAGCTGGATGATACTCCCTTTAGATTATGCCCAAGCCTGTGAACCTGGCTACCATCTCCGGCAAGCAGGGCGGCTTGCAGTTCCCCGACCCGGTTGGGTAAGGATTGTAAATATTCTTTGCACATTTCGACAAAGAACTGCCGGTCATCAAAAAAGCGAGGCAAGGCTGTTTCAATGTCCAAAGGCAGGCCGGTCGTGGAGACTAGCGAGCCGCTGCGCACCGGGGGTTTTTCCAGATCATCTTCGTCGTCGACAAAGGGGGATGGCAGCAGGTCAAGCCCGTCATCTTCTCCAAAAATAAAGGCGGATTCAGAGACAATTCCAGGGCTGAATACCTGGGCTGGTTCTTCCTCAACTTCCGGCTCAAACACTGGCAAAGATACCGGCTGGGCCCAGCGATCTAGCGCATTAAAGAGTACGGCAGGTTCGAGCGGCTTGGATACATAATCATCCATGCCCGCCTCAATACATAAATCCCGGTCGCCCTTCAAAGCGTGCGCAGTCATGGCGATAATGGGAATATGCTGGCTGCCATTTTCCCATAAGCGGATCTGGCGAGTGGCTTCATAGCCATCCATTTCAGGCATTTGAACATCCATCAAGACAGCATTGTATTTTTCTGTCTTGACCTTTTCCAATGCCAGGGCGCCATTCTCGACTGCAACTACTGAAAAACCTGCCTTCTGCAGCAAAATAACCGCCAATTTTTGGTTAATGGGGTTGTCTTCCGCCAGCAAAATGCGCAAATCCTGACGTCTCTGCTCTGAAATAACATGGCGTGTCACCAGGGCGGGGTGGTCTGCTTCGCCGGTTGTGGCCAGCACTGTTCGCAATGCATCGTACAACATTTGCTGCTTGACCGGTTTCAGCAAGTAAGCCGAGCAGCCCAGTGACTCAAGGCGGGCGGCATCGCCGCGCTGACCCATTGAAGTAAGTACAATAATTTGGGCATCGCGCGTAAGCGGATTGCTCTTTATCTCGCGGGCGGTCTGTTCGCCATCCATCCCTGGCATTTGCATATCCAGCAGCACCACCTGGTACGGGTCATTTGCGCGCTGCGCATTGCGCAGCATTTCAATGCCCTTCGCCCCGCAGGAGGCCGCTTCAATCCGGCATCCAAACCCTTCTATCATCTTGAGCAAAATCATGCGGTTGGTAGCATTGTCATCGATGCCAAGAATATGAATATCCTTGATATTCAGGGTCGTGGAGAGCGGAGCACGGGATTTGATGACTTTTTGTGCCTGTTTTTCAAATGTAAGCGTGAACCAGAATTTGCTGCCCACCCCCATTTTGCTTTCGACGCCGATCTCACCTCCCATAGCCTCGATCAGCTGCTTGCTGATTGTCAGCCCCAGCCCGGTACCGCCATATTTGCGCGTTGTTGAGCCATCCGCCTGGGTAAAGCGTTCAAACACAGCCGACAGACGCTCGGGGGGTATACCAATACCGCTATCCTGCACTGAGAAAGTGAGAGTCGTATGCGTAGGTGTATCCAGGATCGGTTCTGCACGAATGATAATTTCTCCGACACTGGTGAACTTGATGGCATTTCCCAACAAATTGACAAGCACCTGGCGTAAACGGGCAGGATCGCCCTTTACTTCTGTGGGAAGGTCGGGGTGCACCAGGCAAACCAGTTCGAGGCCCTTATCCTCAGCGCGTTTGGCGATCATATAAGCCACGTCTTCTACGGTGGTACGGACGTCAAAGTCCAGCGTATCAAGTTCCAGCTTTTGGGCTTCGATCTTGGAGAAATCGAGGATATCGTTGATCAAAGCAAGCAGATTTTCTGCGCTTTGTAATGAAATATTGAGATAATCGCGCTGCTCGGCGGTAAGTTGAGTATCCAGGGCCAACTCAAGCATACCAATCACACCATTCATGGGGGTGCGAATTTCGTGGCTCATGTTCGCTAAAAAGTCACTCTTGGCCCGGTTGGATTCTTCGGCAGCGCGGCGGGCACGGGTAATTTCAGAAACATCGTGATAAATCACGAGGGTGCCGATTTTTTGACCATCCACTACGACAGGAACCCCAAATATCTCGACATCCACCGGAGTCCTGTCCTTACGGTTGCGTACTCCAATTTTGTGCACAAGGTTTACGCGGGCTTCCTGGGATAATAAAGCCGCTTCAGCCGCAGTTTCGGGTGAGGTAATGAAATCATCTACATTACGGCCAATAATTTCAGCTTGCTGGTATCCGAAAAGGTTTTCAAAAGCCGGGTTGCAAGAAGAAATATTCTCGGTTGTATCCAGGACAACAATAGCAGCCGGGGTATAACGAATAAGGGATTCGAAAAATTGCTTTTGCCTGTCAACAGCCTGTTCAGCCATTACGCGTTCGGTAATATCATGTAAAACCAGGACCGTGTGACTTGTATTGGAATCCAGCTTGACAGCTTTTGTGAATAGATCAAAATAACCATCCAAGGATTCGAGGCGGGTCTCGCCAGATTCGATGCTGCGCTCGCTCTGACCGGGATAAAGCACATCTCGAATTGGCTGGCCGTTCATTTTTTGGTAACTGGTATGGAAACGATCAATTGCAGCCTGGTTGCAGCGAACAATTGTGCCGGTTGAATTAACAATAAATATCAGATCCGAAACTGCATCGAAAATTGCTTCCCACTCTTTCTTGCCTCTTTCCAACACCGTTTCAACCTGGTTGAGTACAGCAACCTCCTGCTGCAAAAGGGAGTTGGCCTGGGCTAATTCTTCGGTGCGTATTTTTACACGCTGTTCCAAATCACTTGTAAGTTTTTTTAATCGATCTTCCCGTTCCCCTGCGAAGCCGAAAGCCAGCGCCAGGACAAATGGAGCCAGATCAATAACCCACATAAAAACATGGTCACGGTGCATGGAAATCAAGGTGCTCAGGGTGAAAGAACGATTAAAGAAAATGAATTCCAATACCCCGCTCAATATCGGAAAAAGAAGTCCGACTCCAAAGCCCATCAATGCATAACGTTTCTTATTATTTGAAAAGAACGTTCTGAAATTCATCTTTCACCTCAACAACCTATGGAGTGACAGCTTTATTATCTCTGGGTTCAACTTCACTTTTGTTTTTGCATTTGCCGGCGCCTGGCTCTGTCTAAAACACGCTGTAAACTGGGGCTGGGATTGGTTGGCTCGGTTTTCTTATGCTCATCCCCGCTCCAAAAATAGGCCAGATCCTCAAATAGGGCAGCCTCGGGTTTTCCAGCTTCCAAAACGACCGGTTTCCCCATGGTCAATGCCACCACCAGGGTATCTGGTACAAATGGAATTACCACCGAGATGGGCTTCTGCAGAGCTTTTTCAATTTCCTTGCGCGCCAGGCCAGCCGTACTGTAGTTCCAATTCAAGACCACCTGTACTTTTTGATCGTTGTAGCCAAGATCCTTAAAAACGCGCAGCGCATTGGAGGCACAATGCACAGAAGCGAGGTCCGGGCTCACCAGACATAAAATCGTATCCACAGAATCCAGCGCGGTTATGGTCGTAACCGAAAAGTCATGCGGCAGGTCAATCACCGTGAATTGATATTTCTGCCTGGCCAACTCAAGAACACGTTCTACGTGTTTTTGAGAGATGAGTTCAGCGTTTTCCACCTGTTTTGGGGCAGCCAGCACGGCCAAACCACTGCCGTGGCGCAGGACTACCAGGTCGAGGGTTTCAAGGTCAATTTCTTCAGCACCAATCCGGCCCAGATCGGCCCAGGTACGTCTGAGCGGAACATCGAGCATGAGAGCCGCCTGCCCATTGACAAACGCCATATCCGTTAACAGAGTGCTCTGTCCCCAAAGCTGCTGCATACCTGCGGCCAGATTAACCGCCAGAGTAGAAACGCCCAGCCCCCCGCGTAATGAAAATACCGCCAAACTCTGGTTAATCGGCTTATCAACTTGAGCTACTGGCAACACATTGCGCGAAACACGGCGTAACTGCATTTTTACGCGTGCCTGTAATTCCTGCATCTGAAACGGCTTGGGCATAAAGTCATCCGCGCCTGCTTCAAACGCCCGCAGCCGGTTTTCCAAGTCGCCTAAACCAGTTAACATGATGATGGGGATCTGGGAAGTTTTGGGGGAATTACGCAGAACCTTGCAAATATCATAGCCTTCCATGTCAGGAAGCATGACATCCAGCAATGCCATATCCAACGTCACCCGGCTAATAATATCCAGGGCTGTTCTGCCATCGGCTGCAAGTAAAAGTTCGTAGCCTTCCCCCTTCAATGCTTCCGATATCAGCCTGAGCATGGTTTCATTATCATCCACAACCAGGATCAATTGTGCCATAGGTTACCTCAGTTATACAAAAGTTTACAACAACACCAGTTCTGCTCTACGCCAGGGAGGAAATCATCCCATAGCCACACGATTAGGCCCGGAATTTTCACTTTCAACCATCAATTGACCTCACGATGTATCAGTTTTTCAATTGTATCCTCTTTTAATACAAGTGTCGCACCGATTGAAATTGTCACGCGCAGTGGTTCACTTTCGCGATCCTGGCGTGATTTTGCATCACCAGGGACTGTAACTTATTGGCAACATTTTCTAAATCAGCGAAATCCACATGATTGAGTAAAACAGCACACAGCTTGGCGATCCAAAACAATATTGGATTATGACAGTTTTCCTTCCAAATAATATTACAATATGTTGGCAGAATCTTGGAGAAAAAAGCTGGCTGGGTTTTGTGCATGCCATCCTGATCCTTGACCCCGGCGAAAAGTTCCAGCGTCTGTTTGCCGCAGGTCAGGCGGCGGACGGTAAAGATAAAGCTTTCCAAGCGTATACGCCCCTTGAAATGACAGACCCCTTTTGGGCAGGTTTTGCAACCTTATCTGATTTGGGCGGCTGCGGCTTTTGAAAAGAGCCTTAAACAGCCCAAAGTAGGATAAACGGTTGAGGCTGAATCTATAGTTGGGCGCACCACTAGCTTTCAGTAATCCGAATCAATCAAGGATAAAAATGAGCATATCGGCAGTTGATAAAGTCAAAGAATTTTACAAGCTGATGAACACCAATGATTTCCGTTCAGCAAGTCAGATGTTAAGTGATGAGTACACCCTCGATTGGCCTCAATCAAAGGAACGAATTTGCGGCAGGAACAACTTCGCGAAAGTGAATGAAGAATACCCTGCTTATGCGCGCTGGTCATTTACAATTAACAGAATAGTTGGAGACGCAACGGATGTTGTGAGTGATGTTACTATTACCGATGGAACCCAAGTAGCCAGAGCAATTACCTTTACAACCGTTCGAGAAGGCAAGATTATCAAACAAGTTGAGCTCTGGCCTGAAAACTATGAAGCCCCCGAGAACCGCAAACATATTGTTGTCATGATGGAATAACATCTTAAACCTGTTGCAACAACAATCTGTTTTTATATAACCAGTCGGGTCTTATTGGTAGTTGTCAATTGCTGCGTTGTGTGTAAAATCTAGTCAAGTCGGTGGTCATTCTGTTTTTCAGACTGCAAGTCTTGAGTTCCGTGAGTGCGCCTAACAAAGCGCGCACCCGACAAGCAAGAGTCTGCGGCACGCTTCGCGTCAATCATCTTTCTGGCTTCGAGTTTTTTTTTTGGTCTCGAACAGAAGCTCAGCCCGCCCACTTGCGGGTTACACAAACCGTTAGGCGTTTAGCGAAAGCCATCAGAAAGTCAGATCTATAGTTACATTCTAGGCTTTCACTAGACTGATTGTGAACACGCTATAGAAAATTTGCAAGTAGATTATTAGAAGAGACATAAATATGTCAAATCCTCTAACGGACACACCAAAGAGGTAAGGACAATGGGTAAGAGAAATTATCTTATCGAGGGAGTCTCAGGCACGGGCAAAACCTCGGTATGCCACGAGCCGCGCCGACGCGGTTACGCAGCCCTAAATAGTGATCGAGACCTGCGCCAACACACAGACCCAACGACTGGCGAGAGGCTCATAACATTTTCATCCCCCGAAATCAGACACGCAAGTAATCTTTGGGATGTCGAAAAAGTAAGGCGGTTGGCAGCCAATCAGGACGACGAAGTCACTTTCTTCTGTGGCGGTTCTCGAAATTTCAACGAGTTCATCGATCTTTTTGATAAAGTCTTCGTCTTAGACGTTGATGTAGACACACTCAATGAACGGCTCGACAATCGCCCTGATGATGACTGGGGCAAGAGCAAGAGCGAGCGGGAACTCATCCTACGTTTACACGCCACAAAAGAAGACATACCCAGCAGTGGCATCGTAATAGATGCAACACAGCCGCTTGTCAACGTCGTGGACGAAATCCTTAGCCATGTCCGAGCTTAAGGAGAGTCTTATGCAACTCAAAAACGCCTAAGCGGTCGCTGCCCGCACTTTCGGGACGCGCAGCGTGGCCCCAACGGCGGATTCGGCGTCTGGTGGTTTTGTCCGCCACATCGTCCCGATGCTTTTACGGGAAATTCCACTCTTGCCGTTTGGCAACAAAACAGGAATTCATATGATTAAAAATCTAATTAAAAAAACACTAAGAGCTCTGGGATTAGAAGTAACTAGAATACCAAAGCGGCAATTACCCCTTCAACCTCACCCAACCGCCTTAAGGTCTAAACTCGGCGCATCTTACAAACTTATTCAACTCATCAAAAAAAGCGTCTTTCAACTCAATCTGTCCGTTCCTTTAGCCCTCGAGTATGAGGCCGTTGCTAAAA
>Ga0105047_10008670_pt1 | contig 16916 bp, 16 predicted proteins | sample MAT04_FD_78384 | JGI IMG/M metagenome (GOLD analysis project Ga0105047, IMG submission 78384) | Freshwater microbial communities from Lake Fryxell liftoff mats and glacier meltwater in Antarctica - MAT-04 (megahit assembly) | ecosystem: Environmental > Aquatic > Freshwater > Ice > Liftoff...
AGCCGCAATTCCCCCGCCAGCCAAATCCCGCTCTTGATCCCCGAACTTTTTCCCCGCGCGCCAATCTCGTTCGGCGCAAATCCAAGGACGAGGGCGGCGATCACCTCGTTGGTTTCACCTGAGATGATGGGCATGGCAATGACCTCGGCGACACTGCTCGCGCTTCCGTTGGCCGGCCGCGCCAGATAGCCCAGCTGGGGTTTGTCCGGCGCGACCGGCAACGTGAGCTGCGCTTCCTCGTTCGCGGTCAGCACGCCGACCTCCTGCCGATTCGGCGGCGAGATGACTTGGCCATGGCGATCCAGAAACCGGTAAAATTTCGCCCGCAACGCGTGCGCCAGTGGATCGGACGGCGATTCGTCGCGTTCCATCACATCCCGCAGTTCGTCCTTGGCACTGGGATACAGCAAATCGAGCGCATTGTCCTCCAGCGCCGCATGGATCCGGGGCTTGCGCACCAGCGCCCGGCAGCGTTCCACGAGGGCGGCGTGCCGGATTTCCTGCACGTTGTGCAACGCCGCCAATTCGGCCGCGAACTGCCGTTCAAGATCGTCCTCCACGTCCGCGGCGAGATTGCGTTGCGCGAACGAGAGCACCAGCGCCGTGATGACCGAAACCACCAGCATCATGGCCACCAGCAGCTTGGTGCGAAAGCCAGTGAAACGCGGCGGCTTCGCCTTCATCGCAGCCCTCACGGAAAATCGGCCCGCGTCAGCGTCGTGTCCGTCAATTCCACGGTCCGCGCCAAAGTCGTCTTGCTGTCGATCCAGGCCTTGAGGGTGTAACGACCGGCCGGCAAACCGCTCAGTCGAAAGTGACCCTCGGCATCCGTCATCACAAAATGCGGCGTCGCCAGAACCAGGATTACTCCGCGCATGTGCTCATGGATGTCACATCGCAACGTGATCAAGCCGGGCACATCGAACGTCTGCGAGGGCACGGGGCGCTCGTCCGGACGATAGCGACCAAGATCGAAACGTTTCGGAGCCGAGTAGGAAAATATATTGTGGTACGTATCGTCGTCGTTGGGGAACTCGACCTTCGTCCCCACCTGGACCGGTAACAGCGGGGGCAGGAACAAAAGGTCCTTCTGCGTCATTTGGGCGCGAGCCGCCTGGGCCGGCGCCGCGAACGAACCCTCCAGATAGACAACGGCTCGCGGCGGATTCGTCGCGATCACTCCGCCCTTGGAAACAATCTCGTAGCGTTTGTTGACCACCGGCGCCGTGCGGATCTTGGGCAGCGTTACGCGACCTTCGATCCCGGCTTCCGCGGGCAGCCGGGTCACCGTCAAACCCAGCAGGATCAACCCCGGCAGCACGCGTAAGAAGGTCATGAGGGGGTAAGAGATCGTGGATTCGTCGCGGCTACTCCGGCGGGCGGATCGTGTAGCCGACGGCCCGCAGCGTGTGGATTAAGGGCGCGGAAAAGGTGGAATCGATTTTTTTCCGGATCCGCGTGATGAAAATTTCCACGGTGCGGGTGTCGTATTCGTGCTCCCGTTGCCAGACGCGTTCGCACAGCTCCGTGCGCGAAAAGGCGCGGCCCGGCTCCTGCATCAGGACATGCAATACGTCGAATTCCCGGGGCGACAGCGCGATTGCCTTGCCCGCACGGGAAACCCGCCGGTGTCGCACGTCCATCTGAAGATCGGCCACCTTGAGCAAATCGGCTGCGGTCGGCGTGACCCCGCGTCGTCCCAGCGCGTCCACGCGCGCCGCCAGTTCCTCCATGGAAAACGGCTTGGCGAGATAATCATCCGCCCCGGCCACCAGACCCCTGACCTTTTGCTCGACCTCGCTCCGCGCCGTGAGGATCAGGACGCGGGTCGAGGCATTGGTTTTGCGCAGTTGCCGGAGCACGGAGAAACCATCGAGCGTCGGCAAATTGAGGTCCAGGACCAGCAGGTCCGGCGAATCACGCTGGGCCATCTGCAAACCCTCCGCCCCGTCATGACAGACGCTGACCGTGTGACCCCGTCGCGCCAGCGCCCGGGTGATGTGACCCGCAAGCTGAAGTTCGTCTTCGATAACCAGAATGCGCATGTCTTACGAGATCCGCGTCGGGCACTCTCGCGGGCGAAAGATCCCCGCCGGGATGGACGGCGTCAAGTTCGGCGGGGCCGCGGGGTGAGATTCGAGGGGAACCACGAAACACCCAGAGCGGCTCCGCCACAACCGAATGAATACAGCTTAGTTACACCCGCACCCGCTGCCGCCCACGCCCCGACCCCCGGTCGCGGTTTCACGCGAAAAGTAAATGTGCTCCGCCATCGCCGTGTGCAGCGGATCCCGATCCGGCCGCATCGTGTAGTCGGTGAGCGCAGCCCGCTCCCAAGGTTTCACGCGCACGAGGCTGGCGCTGGCACAGCCCCCCAAAGTCGTCAGACCGAGCGCCGCGAGGATAAGCGGAGCCCCGAGCGCGCGAAGGAGGATGGGCAGCATTTTCATGAGGATGATTTTTCGGCCAGCAATGATTCGATCTGTTTGCGGAGTTCACGCTCGGTCGTTTCGCCGTGAAAGCCCGGATGGACAAAACGCACCTTGCCGTCGCGGCCCAACAGATAACTGGTCGGCATGGTTGGCACGACCACGGCACGCACCAGTTTTTGCGCAGGATCGTGCAAGGTGGGAAACGGCGGTGACATTTTTTTCGCGAACGACGCCGCCGCGCCGGATTTTTCGTCAATGCTCACGGCGGCGATGACCAGCCCGCGGGCCGAATAGTCCCGCTGCAGCCGCGCCAGGGAGGGAAACGAGGCTTTGCACGGCGCGCACCACGAGGCCCAAAAGTCCACCAAGACAACTTTTCCCGCGAGAGCGGGAAGTTCGCCGCCGTTTAAAGTGACGACGCCATGCTCCGCCAGGATAGGAAACCCATCGCCGACCTTGATGTCCGCGCGTGCCTCCAGTGCCAGCAGCAGGACGAAGCGGCCGAGCCAGGCGCGAACGGTGGCGGGTATTTTCGCGGCGGAGCGCGGCAGGTTGGCCCGCGTCGAAAATTGTCCAAGGGCGGGCTGAAGCACCGCACTACCCCTGAGGTTAGGAGTGAGCGCCGACATAGTTAAAAAATCCGCGGGTCTGGGCCCGGGTGCGGTCGCTGACCAGCAGACCTTCGGCGCCGGGCCAGGCCTGAATGAACTCGAGTCCTTTTGGGATCCCCAAAACAAAAGCGGTCGTGGATAGAATGCCGGCCTGCAGACAGCTGCCAGCGATCACGGTAGCTTGGACACACCCATTCGCGACCGGCCAACCCGTGTGCGGATCAATGATATGACCAAACCGTTTCCCTTCGATGACGAAGCAACGGAGGTAGTCGCCCGAGGAAGCGACGCCTTTCCCCAGGATGCCGATGCTCTCAGAAGCGACGCCGGGTTTTTGTGGATCCTCGAGCCCGATATGCCAGGCGGAACAGCCCGGGGGACTGCCCACCGCGCGCAAGTCGTGACCAAAGTCCACCAAGGCCGCAGTGATGCCATGATCGCCCGCAATCTGCGCCACGACATCGACCGCGTATTCCTTGCCGAAACCACCGAAATCCAAGGCCATCCCGGGCATCGGCAAAAACACCCGGCCCGGAGAACGCTGTACTTTTTTCCAGCCCACCAACGCCCGCGCGGCGTCGATTTCCTGGGGCGCAGGAATCCGCGGTTGGGTGGCCTGGTAATTCCAAATCCGGCTTAGCGGCAGCATCGTGGGATCGAGCACGCCTTGAGTCATGAAATGAAGCGTGTCGCACAACGTGAGCAGCCTCTCCATCTCTGGATCCACCGCGACCCACTCCTTGCCTGCCGCCGCGTTGATTCGGCTGATGAGGCTCTGGGGCGAAAAACGGGAATACTTGGCCTCGAAAGCCGTGACCCAATTGACCGTCGCTTGCTCGAAAGCCGTCGCCTGGGCCTCACCGGAGGGCGCCACGTATTGCACTTCGCACCGGGTGCCCAGCGCGGGGAAGGCCAGCTTGCGCAAGGGCAGGTCCGCGCTCTCACCGGACGGCACCGGCGGCGGGTTGCGAGAGGATGTTGCGACGAAAGCCACGACCAAAGAGGGGATCCGTAAATCGGATACGGGTTGATTTCAGGAGACCCCGTTCACCAGGAAAACTTCAGTCCCGCCGTGATAATCCGCGCCCGGGCATAAGCACTCTGCGGCGTGATGCCGTCCCGACCGCGCATGTCATACTGCTCCAGCGCGGCATCCAACTGCAGCTGTTCCGTGAGCCGGCCGATGATTTTCAAGCCATAGTTAAAAGTCTGCATCGCAGAGAGCCGGTAATCGGACGAATAAAACGGACCGTTCGGACGAGGTGGTCCGTCGAAGGGCACCACGGACGAATCATCCAGGTTATAATGATAAAAATTCGCCGCCTCCTGGTCGTAAAATCGAAACGCAGGCCGGAGCACCACCCTGGACCCGATCCGCTGAAACCAGGACACATCGATGGTATGCGCGTTGATCCCGTACGTATCATGATAAAAGCGATACGTGGCTTCGAGCGCACCCTGCACCCGCGCGAACGAGCGGTTGAGAGACCACAGGCCGATCCATTTCTCGCGTTCGCCCAGCCGGTTCTCGGCGAAGGTCAGGGGGATGAAGACACCGGGGATAAACTCGGTGCGCTTTTGCACCAGCTTGTAGGGATCGGCGAGATAACCGCGCTGGCGACCCCACGTGAAATTGAAGAGCACGGAGGTTTGGGCGTCGAGCAACTGGGTCACGCCCACAATCAGATCGTTGGTCCGTTTACCCGCGCGGGCGGATTGATAAAAAACCTTGATGTCATCCTCCGTCCCCGCGAGGCCCACCAGAAGGGTGGTATTTTTCTGATTAAAATCAGTCAGCGTGTTGATCGACCAACCGGTCGAAACGTAATCGCTTTCGCGGCTGTTGGCCAAACCGACCGCCACATTGATCCGCTCAAACTGGCGCGCGAGGGAGGCATTCCAGGCCTTGCGGCGCTCGTGCAGCTGCGCCAACGGCACTTGGTCACTGCCACTCCGGGCCGGCTGCCCGGTCGGCGTGGCGCCGGCGATGGCATCAAGCACTCCCTCAATCTTGAAACGCATCTGCGTGCCAAAATCCTTCTCGATATAAGTCCCCTGGGTTTTGACGCCGATGCGGCCACCCGATTCCCGGTAATCCTCGTACTTATAGCTGATCGAGTCCTCGCCGCGGCCCACCCGGGGGAGGCTTAAAACCAAAACCGCCACGAGCCCCAGTGCAGGCGGGCGAAGGAACGAGGCGGATTTCATTTAAGGATAAGACGCATACCAGCGCGGTAGGTTCGCGCGCACCTACTTTCCCGCAACGCGTGAAACGTAACAGTACGTTCACACTTTAACCCACGGGCGGTGCAGGCCCGAACGAGCGTTCGGCCCCTGCGCTTTCACTGGCTGATTTCGACCGACGAGATTGTCATCAAAAGGGCGTGTTGCCCGCCGGATAGGGCCAGGGTGAATTTTTCGATCCCAAGGTAGGGTGCCTTGGCTTGGAGCTCCTTGTAAAAGCCGGTCATTTTCTGCCACTCGGCATCACTGCCGCCGATGTTGGCTTTAAACTCGAGCGAGTTGACTGAAAACTGGCCGTTGCTGGTGCGGGGCAACGGACTCGCCACGGGATTTTTCATCCCCGCTTCGGTCGCCAAAGTCTGCACGATGCTTTGGAGGCGGATCGCATTGTACGTTTTCGCCGGGTCAAACTGCGCGGCCGCTTTCTGTGCGGCGAGTTCCACGGCTTCGCGGCTGTCGAGGTACTGCTTCTGCTCTCTGAGCGTCGCGTTGGTACGCCGGTTTTCAGTCACGACACGGCCCGCTCGAGTTGAAAAATTGGAGAGCCACATGAGGACGCCCAACACGGCAAAACCCACCAGCAGGAATTTTTCCCGTAAGGCACGACTGAGGAAAAAGGCGCGAAGGGAACGAATCATTGGGAGGAAGGCGTTTTAAAGGCCTCGGGTTTGAAGGTGGCGGTGATCCGAAAGGTGGCCGTGGCGCCGCGGCCACCTTCATTGACCACTTCGAGCCTCTCGAGCATCCCGGTGGTCTTGAGTTTGTTGAGGGCCGCTTCATACACGGAAATTTGATTCACGTTCGTGGTTTGGGCGGCGATGACCATGGTGTAGAGGCCGTTTTGAGCGGTGCTCGCGGTCGCCCGGACAAACAGGATCTCGGCGGGCATCGCGTTGGCCAACACCGAGAGCATTTCGAACGGGAGTAATCGCTTGGTCGCCAGCTCGTCGATCCGGGTGGCGAGCAATTGCGCGGTCATGATTTTCTCCACCGGGGCTTTCTGCGCGTTTACTTTGGTGCCCTGAACTTTGAGCCAGGAACGGCCGCCAATCAAGGCGAGCTCCCCCACCCCCAGCAACAGGAGCGCCGCCACGCCGCCCATCGCGACGCGCCAGAAAAGCACATCGCGCGCGCGGGAGCGCCGCAAACCGGCGAGCTCAGCTTTGTCCCGGACATCGAGCGCCGAAGCGGTCGCCGTCGTCAATGACGAGACGAAGTCACCGCTGTGAAAAACCACCTCGCCATCGCGTTGCGCTGGATCGGCCACGGGAGGGCTCGTGAGGTCGATGACCGTCAAGGTCCCGCCGATCGCGCGCAACAAGTCATCGCGCAAACGCGCCCGATCTTCCTCCGTGGCCTCCGGCGCCAACGGGCGAAAGAGCACTTTTCCCGGCACCTTCGCATTCGCCCAATGCATGGCGGTCAGTCCTTCCGCGGCGGAAAGAATCACCGTGGTGGCCGGCTCGACCGTACCGCCGAACAACGTGGCAAAACTTGGCAAAACGAGCTCCGTCCCGCTCCAGGTGGCAGCCTGTTCGCTCGTGAAGCGGCGGCGATAGGCCGCAAAAACGAACGCGTTTTCAACGCCCGGCACCCAATACCATCCGTAAAACAACTGGCTCAGGGGAAACGGCGAGATCGCTTCAAGCGCGAGTTCGACTTGGGCCGAAGCCTCGGCGCCACTCGCACCCGCGACGATGGGCACGGAACGGGTGAAGAACATGCCGTCCGGCAGCAAAGCCACCTTGGGCGGAGGCGGACCAGCTCGAAGGAAACTAAGAGGCGAAGCGCACATAATCAGAACGGTTGGTCGGCTGGAGGAGGCGGCGGAGGAGGAGGAATCTCATCGTTTTCGCGAATTTCCAAGAGCGTAAAAGGATACTTCAAACTGACCGGGCCGGTCGAAGTCGAATCGCGGGCGCCGGCCGCATTCTTTTTTTGGTTATTCGCCGTGCCCGTCTTGCTGGCGCCGCCCGTTCGCGCCGCGTCGGCCGCCTGATCCCGGTTGGACCCCGAAGCGACTTCCGTGCGTTGCGACGTGGCGGTGGTCTGGATGGTCGTGGCGCCCCCGCCGGGAGGCGCGATCACCGCGGACAATTTAAAGACGGTGCGCCCTTCCGTGACCGTGACCAGGATGCGCAGCGCGCTAATCGTGGTGCCAAACGCGGCGGAATTGCCGGTCGCGCCCGCGATGCGCTGCGCCTCCTGCACATCGCGAAAAAACGCCGGGCCACCCCGATTGAGATACCATCCCTTGCCGGACAGATAGTCGGTGAGCCCCTGCTGCTGCGAGGGTTCAAACTGCCCGATCGCCGCGAGGGTGTCGGTCCGGGCGCCGTTGATGTTGGGCCGGGCAAAATCAAACAAGGAAACCGTATCCACAAACCGATGCCAATATTCGTTGGGCCGGCCGGCTTCATCATAGAAAAATTCCCGGGCCTTATCGATCGCGGCCAGTTCGTGATACGAACGCAGGGAACGCGCCGGCGGCAGATACGGCAGGGCCGCTTGCTCATAATCCGGCGCCATCGCGGAACTGTACACGTGGTTTTTTTTCATCCAGCCCAACAGGGCATCCGACATCATTTCCGCATCAGCCTGGAGTACTCCCCACGTCAAAAACAGGCTGGTCAACGACTGGGCCGTGCTCCGGGGCAGCGAGATTTTCCCGCTCTCATCCTCGAAGGAAATCTCCACCTTGCGGCCCTCGCTTGGCTCGTAACCGACAAAACCCAGGGGATCGTTCCAGCCCTCGGCGGGACTGTGCAGGCCGTTGGTCACTTCACTGAAATTTTGCAGGACGGTCAAAGTGACCTCGAGGGCCGAGTAGGCCTCCATGCGCAACCGTCGGGCGGAGGCCGCCCGCTGCTCGACCAGCAGATCATTGCTGGCCTTCTCCATGAAAGTGAGCAGCGCCACGGTCGTGAAGATCAGCGTCACCATGACGATGACGATGACCGAGCCTCGCTGAGAGCGTACGCGGGGGTTCTTCACGTCAAAAAGCGGGCAGCGCTTCGCCCAGCAACGGCAAGGTCACAATCCCTTCGCGCGTCAGGTTCGAATACTTGAACTTCAGCCGGAGTCGCTGCGGTGTCATGGGCTCTCCCGAAGAATCCAGCTTGAGCGTGGTTTCAGTGGTCCAGCGGTTGAAATCGGGGTCGAAATAATCGTAACTCAGCGCTGTGACGAGTGGGGTGACGACGGTTTCGCGCGGAGCATCGATGTCGAAATTTTTCTCCAGGCGCGAATGCCACAGCAGCACCAGGCCTTCGCTTTCGCGGGCCTGCAACGAGCACACCACTTCCGGAAGCGGGCGATCCGGCCAGCGAATGAGCCGGCTGCCGGCCGGCAGGTCGAAGGTGAGCAATTTCTCCGTCATGCCGGACTGGGGACGAATTTCCTGCAGGGCGATCGGCGAGGTGTTGGCTTTGGACGCCGGCGGCAGCACCGCGGCGCGCAACTCATGATCCAGGAAACGCGTCACCGCCCGCACGTGTTGCTCGAACAAACGGACATCGGCGTTTTGTCCCCAGAGTTCGCCCATCGAAAAAACGAAAGTGTTGAGCGCGACCAGCACGAGTGAGACCAGGGCGAGGGCCAGCAGAATTTCCAGCAGGCTGAACCCGGCCTGCCTCGTTCGCGCCCGCCGCCGAACCATCACGGATCGCGCGAGAGTGATCATAACGCGTCCTTCACCTGCAACTCCTGGATGCGCAGCTTCAGCTCCTGTTTGAGCTTGTCGCGTTCACCCGGGTCGACCGTCCAGGTGGGCCGCAGGACCACGAAGGTTTGTTCGGTCTTGTCCGTCGCGAGTACGTTCACCTCTGAGATCTGGCAGGAAAACGCGACGCTGTACAGATCCGGCAGATGAGTCGAAGTGATCTCGACGCTCCAACTCGCCCGCCGCCCGCCGACGGTTTCGAATTCACCGCCCTTCTCCAACTTGGTGCGGTCGGGCTCGGCCAACACCTGCGCCCGCGCAAAAGCCACATCCTCGTCGGTCACCATCGACCGCGAAACCACATCATAGCTGGTGAGAATATTCACGTAGGCGGCACCCAGCACCACCGCCGCCATCGCAAAAATCGTCAGGGAGACCATCACCTCAAGCAAAGTGAACGCTTCGAGTCCGAAACGGCTTTTCCTGACTTGGCCAGCTCGGGAGGAAGTCATCGGACTAAAACGAGGTGGGCGCGTTAGGATCGGGCGGCGTCAGCACCGGCGCGCAAGTCCACGGGTCGATGTTCACGTTGTAAGAATTTCCATTACGATAAAACTGCGCCCGAAACGGAGCGCACGTACCGTCGGGGTAAAAACTGACGAAGGGCAGCTTATCCATTTCCACCAACATGCCCCCCAGCAGAAAGGTGCTGCCACCGCGCTGGGCGGGGAGCAGGGACACGATCAATTCGTTGGTGGGCGTGGAGGGCACCGGAAATTCCTTCAGAATATTCTTCCCCGTGATCACGAACTTTTTTTCTTTCTCATCAAAACCAAGTTGCACTTCGTATTCAGACTTCAAGGCGGCTTTGCGCGCCTCCTGAACACACTTCACAAAAATCTCATCCGCCGCGACCGGCTTGTCGTTCATCAAACCGGAGGCCCCTCCAATCAGTACACTCGCCAGCAGTGCAATAATGGCCAGCGAGAGCAGGACCTCGAGCAGCGTAAAACCCCGCCGTCCGGCCCGTTCCCTCAGGCGGGGATTTCTCTTTCGAAAATCAGCCAATGACAAAGGTACCATGCAAAGGGTTGAGAGCTTAGCCGCATCCATGCAGAAGGCATTGCCCACGGAATACACAGAACACACGGAAAACGAGGTTAGCGATCTTTCAGAAGATAAAATAAGTTCACTGAAAAGTGAGTGTCTCTCTTCCGTGTTTTCCGTGTATTCCGTGGGCAAATCAGTATTTTGAATAATGGTTCCGGCTTAGACCCGGAACGGACACCCGTCACGCTTGCCGTCCTACCTGGCGGCCGCGGCCGCGGATTCCCAATTGCCGATGTCGTCCTCGTTGCCGCTGATCTTGTCCGGCCCTTTCGACCAAAGATCGTAGGACGTCTTGTTCTGCCGTCCCGGATAAGCGTATTGATAATCTTCACCCCAAGGATCGCGAGGGATCCGGCTGCCCTGGATGTAGGGACCGCGCCAGCGTTCGGACTTGTTGCTCGGCGGGGTGATCAGGGCCTGAAGCCCATCGGCCGTGCTTGGGTAGTCGCCCGTCGCAAAACGAAACGCCGCCAGCGGGGCGCTCATGCTCTCCTTGACCGCGAGCTGGGCGGCCTGACCCTGGGAATCGCCAAAGATCTTGTCGACGTTGGTGATGGCGAGGGCGGCCAGCATGCCGATGATGGCGAGCACGACCAGGATTTCCAACAACGTGAATCCTCGCGCAGCATGCCGAGCGAACCGGAACGAACGGCGCGAAGGCGCCGGCGGATTAAGAAGGGAAAAACGCATAACAAGAAAACGATGTTAAGTGAGGGGCCGTTGTCGAGACGCGTACCGGACAAGATAGTTGTGCCGGTTTCGCACTCAAACCGCTGACTCAGGGCGCTGGCGACCCGATCGCATCGTCATTCGTTCCAAATTTCCTATCCGGGCCCGCACTGCGGATTTCCATGTGCTGACCACTCACCTGGTGAAACCGAAACGGGGTGCCCCAGCGGTCACATAATTCGCCCCCGGAATTAACGGCGACGTGCTGGGGGGAAATGTGCACAAAGCCGCGGTCATCAGGCTGGGTCAAAACCGCCGTGATGTCGGCATTCTCCCCCACCGGATTGCCTTCCTGCGGATGATTCGCCCGCCAGTCTTCAAAAACCCGGTTCAAAATCTCGAGATCGCCCGTAATCGTATTCGCGGGGGAATTGAGATCGTTGGCGATGGGCGAAACGTATGCGACCGCCGGCGCCGCCGGCTTCACGCCCAATGAGGCGGCACCGGATCCGCCGGTCGAACGCGGGGCGTTTTTAGCTGAAGGCGAGGCCGCAGAGGGCTGTCCCTCCGGAGACGGCGAACCGGACGCCTTCGGCAATTGCCCGTTGACGTTGACCGGCGGCGGAGACGAATCACGCGAAGCATCTCGCGGCCAGAAAAACCAGCCGACGAGAACGACGGTAATCAGGACCGCGACGAAACGAAACAGAGTCATGCGGGAAAGTGCAGCGCTTGAGCGATCCCCGGGTACCGCGGTGCCTTAGACGTATCCATGCAGAAGGCGGTGCCCACGGAATACACTGAACACACGGAAAACAAGGTGAGCGATCTTTCAGAAGATAAAATCAGTTCACTGAAAAGTGGGTGTCTTTCTTCCGTGTTTTCCGTGTATTCCGTGGGCAAATCAGTATTTTGAATGAATCGTTACGGCTTAGCTCGCGTTCGAAAAATCCAGACGCGGGCTAAAGCACCGCGGAACGCCCAGGATTTTCGAACCGGGGATGAAATCAGAGGAAGCCGACCCTTGACCGGGAGAAACGGCCCACGTTCGGCAAAATCAGCGGAAGATTGGTCGCACTCACCCCAAACCAAGAAGCCAGCGTGGCGGCATATTCGTCGACGCTGGTGGTGGGAATCCAGCTGCCCCGCGTGCCGGAGTCATCCGGTCCGCGGATTGTCAGATCGGGCATCGCACCATAAATGTCACGCCCCTTGACCGCTCCGCCCATGATCAAGGCATGCGAACCCCAACCGTGATCAGAGCCGTCACCGTTGGTGTTGTAGGTGCGCCCGAAGTCGGACGCGGTAAAGGATGTCACCTGATTGGCAGCCCCCAGTTCCGTCAGCGCAGCGTTGAACGAGGCCAGCGAACGGGAAACGTCCGCGATGAGATTGGCGTGCGAACCGGTCTGCGTGGCCCCGGTATTGACCTGCTGGTCGTGAAGATCCCACCCGCCAATCCGGGCGAAGAAAATCTGCCGCTTGAGGCCCAATTGGGGCGCCGCATTGATCAATCGGGCAATCGTCCGCAATTGCAGGCCCAGACTGGACGTGGGAAACGCCGTGTTGAACGGAGCGGTGCCCGAGAGGATCGTGGCCAGGAGGGCCGAATCGGAGATGGCGTTGTCCGTCAGGCCGGCGAAGGCTGTCTCGAACAAATTGTTGTTGGCCATCGCCAGGATATCCCTTTGCGCCCGTGCTCGCACGCTCACCGCATTCGTGCCCGTCGCGGTGGCCCCACTCGCGCTGCTGAGGGCGACCGATCCGTTGGTGCCGACCGAAAATTGGGAGACTGATTTGCCCACCTGAAACGAGTTTTGTCCATTGAGCGAAATGGACATCGAAACGGAATTGTTCGAGTTGAGGGCATTGGTCATGTCGGCGAGCCGCCCGCCCCAGCCCGTCGCAAAAGGTTTATCGACGATGCTCGACTGCCATTCGACCTGCTGGTCGTTATGGGAAAACAGTTGCGGCGGCAGCGGCACGGATCGCGAGGTGTATTGAGCCTTGGTTGTGGGCACGGCGAGGGTACCCACATTCGCGAGAATCGCCGCCTGCCCCGAATCGAAGAGTGACTTGAAACCCGCACTATTTGTCCCGGCCAGATCGGCGTTCAACGAGGGATGCAGCCCCCACGAGCGGCCATCCGAAGTCTGCGGGGAGATCGAAAGCAACGCACTCTGGGGCAAGGCGAGCGCACCACGTCCTAACGCGGCCGAAGCATAATTCGCATAACCCGCGGTATCGTTCGGGATAATCAGGTTGTTGGCATCATTGCCGCCCGCGAGAAACAGGCACACGAGCGCCTTATAGTCGGAAGGCAGGGCCGCCGCGGTGCCGGGAACGCGCGGCGCATCCGCACTCGCCACCGCCGCCGTGAGTCGAAGTTGCGCGAGCGTGGAAAGCATGCCGGTCGCACTGACCGCGGCGCAGCAGGAGCCGAGAAACTTGCGGCGGGAAAGGTCGGGAGTCTGAGTCTTTGGATTCATGGCGCGGGAGTTTCGTGGTTGGGAAGCGCTATTTCTGAATGGCCGCCTCAGGCGACGTGAAGGCGAGGTAAAGCGTCGTACGCACCTTCTCGAGGTCCGTGGTATTTGCGGGCAGCGAGGTGAGGGTGGCAATCAGGCGGTCGGTCAGGGCTTTGGGCATCGAACCGGCACTGACCACGAGGTTCATATAATCCACCAGTTGGGCGGGCGTCTTCGCCAGGGGCAGCACGTCGGTGAGATTCAGACCGATGGTCTGCTGGTTCGTGGAGGAACGGTTCGCGACCATATAACCGTAGAGCACATTCGGTGTGCTGAGCGTCGTGAGGTCAGTGGTGATCTGAAATTCGGGAGCGTAAAGACCCGCTTGCGCGACTTCTCCCGGCAACACGTAATTCGGTTCAAAGAAGTTAAACACCGTGGCCGAGCGCAAAGGGGCCTGACCCAAATTGGCGTCTGGATTCACGATGGCAATTCGGCCGCTGTTGGAACCTCCGTCGAAGGCCCGCAAGAGCGCCGTCACCCGAATGAGTGGCTCCTTGAGTTTGCCGAAGCCGACGGCGTTGACCAAAGCCGGCGAGCGAGCCTCGTAATCGGTCAGGATCGCTCTGACCACCGCGCCCAGATCGCCCCGCACACCCGCGCCGTTGTTGGCAAACGCCCGGGCCACGCGATAGATGTAGCCCGGGCTCGGATTCGAGGTCACCAAGCGTTGAATCAGTTGACGCGCGATAAAGGGTCCCGTGTTCGGATGATTAAAAAGCGCGTCCAGCGTGTCCTTCAAATCCTGCAGTCCACCCTGGCTGGCGGGAAGAATGCGGCCGCCCACGATCGTCTTGGCCGAATCGTCATGCGAGCCGGGAAAGAACATCATGGGATTGAGATAACTCTCCGAACCACTGAGGCCGGTGCTGATGGCCCCGATGGCTCGACCCGCCGCGGTTTGATAATAACCCCAGCCCGTGAAGACCTTGGCCATCTCCGCGATCGTCTGCTGGGTATAGGTGGGAATCGGCTGGCCGGCGGGATCGAGACGCAGCGAGCCGTCGGGCTGCAATTCGTTCAATCCAATCGTCAAGAGCTGCATGACCTCACGGGCGTAGTTCTCATCCGGGAGACGGGTGGCGACGCCTTGGGCGTTGAACACGGCTTTCGTGTTACGCAAAGAGGAAAGATAAATGCCCATCATCGGACTGAGGGTCACATCCTCGAGCAGCGTACGGAAATTCCCGAACGCCCCGCGAACCAGTAAGTCATAGTAAGCCGTCGCCCCATCCTGCCAGTTGTTGATGGTGCCATTCTGATCGGAGATCACGAAGATTTCCGATAAGGCGAACGCCATGCGCTGCCGCAATTGATCCGGAGCCGAAACCGCCAGTTGCCACCACGCCGCCTGGCGATTGCTGGTGGAGATACGCACGTTGGTGGTGGTGACGCCGTCCCTCGTGACCGGAACTCCGCCGTTGAACGCCAGCATGTCGGCTCTGGCCGCCGGCAAATGTTCCGAAGGTGCCTGCACGATCTGCTCGTTGAGCCACGCGTTATAACCCTTCGCCATGAGCGCATAAACGTCGTCGTTCCGAACCCCAAAGGTCGCCTGCGTGAGAAAACGCGCCGCATCCTGCTGGGTGATCGAGGCCAGATTAAACGACGGCGGGGCGGGAGGTGGATTAAAGGCGGCCGATCCACTGCTCTTCACGAAGTTCCCCGCCAGTTCACCCGCGGGATAATTGGCCGTGTCGATGTTGACGGTCACCTGGCCCGCTTTGAGTGCGGACACCAGATCGGCCACGGAAAATCGGCCATTGGCGGTGAGTAGCCAAAAGGCGCCGTTCACCTGTCCCTGCGGCAGGTTGAAGACGTAATTTCCATCGATCGCGAGATGCCCGACGACTTCGGGCGAACTGAGATTCGCAAAGGAAACACTGACGTAGGCGGACTTTTCATCCGGGCTCAACTCGATCGTCGCCGTGCCGTACGCGGTCGAGGTCGTGCCCGTAACCGTACGCAAATTCGAAACATACAACGAACCTGGATTATAAAAGATGGTGGCGGCCGCCGCGTCATTGGTGCCAACCCCGTAGGAGGCGGCGGGGTCAAGCGTGACGATGACCGTACGATTGTTGAAATTCTCCGGGTTGGCTTTCGCGACAACGTTGACCGTCGCCGTGCTGATCCCGGCGGGGAAAGTAACCTTGCCGGACAAAGCCTGATAATCGACACCGGCGGTGGCGGTTCCACCCACCGTGAAATTCGCCGTCACGGCGTTGTCCGCCGAACCGACGCGAGCGAAAGTGAAAACCGCCGGTGCCGCACTCGTGGTATCCGTGGTGGCTACACTCGCGGTTACGCTCACGGTGGAAAAGGCTTCCGGAGACAGATCATACACTTCCACCAGAGCCACGCCATTCGCCCCGCCGACGCCATTGACCTGAATCGTGTAATTCCCCGGCTGCAAATCGATCACAAGGCCGGCGTCCTTGCTGCCCGGTTGGAAAGGAAACGCGCCGACTTTGGCCGCGGCCGCGGAAAACGTCGCCGCGCCTGCCGACTCCCAGTTGTCGTTGGCGCCATTGGCGATCTGCCGACCGGCACTGTCGAGAATCGCCAACGCAGGATCTGCGAGGGCGTTCGCGATGCCCAAACCCGTCAGTGCGGGACCACCCGCGCGGATGAGTACCCGTCGAGCGCCACCTCCCGTCGCAACCACCATGCCGGAGAAAAAGGAGTTCGCGCCAGTTCCAACGAGCGCACGCGTGGACAAGTTCATGAGCCGAGCCGAACCCGTCACATCATAGATTTCCAGCAATGCGACGCCCACGGTATTATTGACGCCTGAAATTTGAGCCGTGTACGAACCCGGCGAGAGCGTCGCGACCAACGCCGCGTCCGCACTGTTGTTCGCCAGAGCGAAGGCGCCGACTGACGTCATGGTGGCCGCATCCGCCGCGCTCCAACTGTCATTTTCCAGCACCAAGGCACCCGTGCTGTTGAAGAGCTGCAGCCTGGGATTGGCGAGCACGCCTGGTACACTATAGAGGCTCAAGCGGGAACCGACGGCGCGAATGAGAACTTTTTTTGGTGCCGTCGCTTCAATCACGAAGCCGGTGATCATGATATTGTCGCCGGTGCCGACCTGAGCGCGGGTCGACAAATTCGCCAGCCGCTGGTCATACTGGGCGCCTCGCATCGAAGCGAGCGAAGCAATCGCGAACACAACCAACCGAACCAGGGGAATCGTTTTCATCGAAAAGAATTGGGGTTTTTCTGCTGACGCTGGAGATCGCAAAAAGGTACGTGAATAGGGTGTCTTACTTGCAATATTTGCCAGCAAACCGCGCTTGAAGTCGAGTTCGCCATTGCAAAAGGACGGTAAATGCGCGCCCGAACCGGTTAACAAAAAAGATGGGAAATGCAATTTACGCGCCAGCAGAGGGCTCGCAGGGGGTTAAATCTCATCGTTCAAGGGCCTTCCGATTTCGTCACGCGAGCTGGGAACTCCAAAGCCTCGGGAAAGTTCCCACCGTGTGGCAGAACGGTTATGGTCATTCAGATGACGATGGCCGTCCGGTGCTTGCGCCGCAGGATAAAGCGGTGAGCAGCCTTTTTGCTCATCAGAGAGATGGACAATCCGAGAACCAATGACTTCCTTCGCCCTCGTTTACTCCATGAAAAAATTCTCCCCGGTGTTACTGTTCGTCGC
>Ga0105047_10008672_pt1 | contig 16911 bp, 9 predicted proteins | sample MAT04_FD_78384 | JGI IMG/M metagenome (GOLD analysis project Ga0105047, IMG submission 78384) | Freshwater microbial communities from Lake Fryxell liftoff mats and glacier meltwater in Antarctica - MAT-04 (megahit assembly) | ecosystem: Environmental > Aquatic > Freshwater > Ice > Liftoff...
AATACCGCGCCGCCCAGCAAACCGCCTAGCGATAAGCCGATCACGGTAGCGAGCGGCAATAATGCGTTACGAAACGCATGCTTCAAAACAACAGCGCGGCGGGAAAGCCCTTTGGCGCGCGCGGTGCGGATGTAGTCCTGTCCAAGTACTTCAAGCATGGCGGAGCGTGTCATGCGGGCAATCAATGCCATTGGGATGGTGCTTAATGCAACGGCGGGCAAAATAAGATGAATAAGTGCGTCTTTAAATAATTTCCAATTTGCTGTGAGTACAGCGTTGAGGAGATTCATTCGGCTGAGAAAATCTAAAAACGTGAAGCCAAAACTGCCTTCACCTGTTTTCATTCCCCAGGTTTCGAAAAATGGTATCGTAATAATTCCGGCGCTTAAGCGGCCGGATGGAGGCAGTTGAAAAGGTGTGCCTTTTAAGGTCAGCGCGAAAACATAGGCGAGCATTAATCCCAGCCAGAAAACAGGCATGGATACGCCGACATTTGCCCACATCATCGTGACCACGTCCACCCATGAATTATGGCGGACTGCTGAGATCACTCCCAGTGGAATGCCAACGATAATACTGACCAATAATGCCGCAAAGCTTAATTCAACTGTGATGGGCAAACGTTCCATCAATAATTCAGTGATGGGTTTTGAATACCGGAATGAGTTTCCAAAATCGCCGTGCGCGATCTCGTTAACGTAAACCCCAAACTGAATCGCGATGGGCTTGTCCAAACCGTGACGATGATTGAACTCATCACAGACTACTTTGGTTGCTTTCTCTCCAAGCATGGCACGGCACGGGTCACCAGGAATCAAGCGGGCCAGTGCAAAGGTGGCAAATAAAATGCCAAATAACACTGGGATACTGAGCAGAAGTCGTCGGATAATATAAGTGGTCATCGCGTTTTTGGGAGCCCCCCGCCAGAATAATTTCTGACGGGGGGCTAATTGTTAAACTATGTTGAAATTACTCAGCAGGAGCGTTCAGGAACGCACCAAAGAGACCGCTCCAGTAGGAGAACGCACCGGTGTTGCCGGTATGAAGAGGATTGGCTGCATCCCATTGAATGGAGAGGGAAGTTACCACATCGTTTGCATCAAATGTGGAACCATCGTGGAATACAACACCCGGGCGCAGTTTGAAGGTCCATTCGGTCAGGTCGCTATTTACTTCATAGGACTCAGCCAAAACGGGTTCAACTGCGGTGCCGCCTACTTCGTAGCCGAGCAAGGACTGGGTAACCTGTTCGCAAGCGCGCAGGGATTCGCCGTCAGTCTCGTCAGCGCAGTAGAGGGAGATCGGTTCAGCGTTCTGCATCCAGACAAAGGTATCGGTGCCATTAGACATGACAGAGAATTCTTCGTTGCCGAGCGGGCTGGCGAAGGCGCCTTCAACAGAAGCCTTGAAAGCCAAAGCGGAACCACCGTGAGCCACAGGGATCATCGGCACGTGCGTGCGGATGGCATTGTTGGCGGTGGCGTAGAAAGGTTCGCGGTCAGAGTCAGAAGCGAGCTGAGCGCCGCTTGCCAAAGCGCTGGTGATGTCTTCGAACTTGTCACCAAATTGCAGGGAAGCGCCGGAACCAAAGTGGTAGCCGAGGAAGTTGGTCTGGTCGGGGTAATCAGCGCCCCAGCCGAGCATATAAAGTCCTTCCAACTGGCCGGCATCTGAGGCAGCAAGGAAAGCGCCGGATTCCATCACTTCGATGTTAAGCGTGATATTCAGGTTTTCTTTCAACTGAGCCTGAAGGTCCTGTGCCACAACGTTGGGGTCGGGCAGGTAACCACGAACAACGTCGCGATAGTTCAAAACGGTTTCGAAGCCATCCGGGTAACCAGCTTCAGCCAAAAGGGTTTTGGCGGCGGCGGCATCAAAGCCGTACCACTCGTCACCTACGCAGCCATTTGGGATGGAGCAGGGGGTGAAGTGAGAAGCAACTTCAGAGCCGGCAGGATAGAAGTTATCTACGATGCGCTGGCGGTCAATACCCATGGCAATTGCCTGACGTACTTTCTCGTTCGCCAAAGGATTGGTGCTGTTATCAAAGCCTTCGGTGGTTGGGTTGTTATTTAAACCAATGTACATGACATTGAGGGCCGGGCGGTTGAAGAGAGCCAGAGTCGAATCGCCTTCAACGGTGGCAAAATCATCTGGACCAACATTGTCGATACCATCCACGGTGCCGGATTGAAGTTCGAGCAAGCGCTGGGCTGACTCGGTGCTCCACTTGAACACCAAAGTTTCAGCGCCAACATTCTCACCCCAATAATTGGCATTCTTCTTCAAAACCAATTGATCGCCGCGAACCCAGGAATCAACCATGTAGGGGCCGGTACCAATGGGCTTCTCAAGCAAATCGCCGTTGCCGCCAGTGGCTTCAAGATATTCAGAAGGTTGAATGGCAAAGGATGTGAAAGCGATCTTGGAAGGGAAAGCAGGATCAGGCACGCAGAGTGTGATCTTGACAGTCAACTCGTCCACTGCCTCGATGGATTTGAATTCACCACCGTATTCGCAGTCAGGTGATTCCACCATCATGCCTTCATAGGCTACAGGTGCTTCGGTCATGACTGGGGCTTCGGTCATCACAGGCGCTTCGGTCATCACGGGCGCTTCAGTAGCCGCACCGCCGCCGCAGGCTGCAAGCAACATGCTCGCGAGCACTACCAGCGAAAATAGAACAGAAAGGTTTCGTTTCACGTTTCTCCTCCTTAGAGAAAAACTGCATAAATGGAGTATAGGGGAAAGAACAGACTCTCTCCTCATGCCTCCTGTCGTTTCAAATTATACAACAAAACAATTATTGCGATATAGGCATGGGGCGCCCAATGCCATTTAACCCTACTGCAGCAGGGTCTTTCGGCCATAGCCCCGCTATTTTTTCCCGCATTTCGGGCATTTTCCTTCGCCCGTGATCTTATATTTTTGGATGACGTACCCGCTGCGCTTCACAAGCTGAAAACTGCATCGTGGACAATGAACAGATTCGTACACCCCAGCATTCGCGGCCTTGAGAATTCTATTTTGGTGTTTATAATAGACCCTGTTGGTTTTGCAGCGCGGACCTGTCGAAGTAGCACTCCGCGTTTGTGAAGTAAAAAGCGGACTGAAGTCCGCACTCCCGTATCACGATGAAAGGTTAATGGATATATGAAACAAGCGCTCACTGTAGTGATTCAAGCCGGCGGCATGTCTTCTCGAATGGGTGAAGACAAGGCCTTGAAACCTTTTCTCGGGCGTCCGCTCATTCAACGGGTGATCGATAGAGTTGCATCTATTGCGGATGAAATCCTCGTCACGACGAATCGTCCCGAGGATTATGCTTTTCTTAATGTACGCCTCCTGCCCGACCTGAAACCTGGGCGCGGCGCCTTGGGCGGACTCTACACTGCAATCACATCTGCCACATCTCCGCTGGTGGCGGTGGTGGCTTGCGATATGCCCTTCGCCAGTGCAATCTTCTTCGAAGGCGCGCGCAAACTGCTCGTTAAGGAAGATGCGGATGTCGTCATCGCCAAAACGGACGAAGGCTATGAACCTTTCCACGCGCTCTATCGCCGTGAGACTTGTCTGCCTGCTATTGAAGCCGCAATCGATGCAGATCAGTGGAAAGTAATTGCATGGTTTCCAAAAGTTAAGGTGTACGAATTAACTTTGGAAGAAGTAAAAGATTTTGATCCCTCAGGCGTATGTTTTTGGAATCTAAACACACCTGAAGAATTTATGGAAGCCGAGCAGCGCGCTACCGAACAATAAGCACCGGGCAGGGCGCGTGCGCTACAACTTTTTGACTTGTGCTCCCCAGCAATAAGCCAGCCAGCGTGCCCAGTCCGCGTGAACCTATGACGATCACATCGCTTTGGCGGGTGGCTGCCACATTAATAATGGCTTGGGCCGGGGAGCCTTCGATCAATTCGCTGTGAATTTCGCATGGGATATCGCCCACGGTTTCTACGGCTTTTTGCATAATGGCTCGTGCCTCTTCGAGGCGCGCATCAATGGCGTGTTGCAGGTTTGGTTCGCCAAGATAGGGCGGTATCAGATCGTATACGACGATAATGCGAAACTCGTTTGCTTGCATGGCGCGCGCCAGATCGGCGGCAGTGTGGGCCGCGTGCAGAGCATGTTCTGAACCATCTACAGCCAACAGGACTTTTTCAAACATAGGTTCTCCTTTTGCGTGGGGTACAATCCTAGTATACAATCACTCTGTTTTAATTTCATTATAGGAGTCCTTTCATGTCACTTAATCTTGACTTGATCCGTCAGCAATTCCCAGCGCTTAACCGTCCCGCCGTTTTTTTTGATAACCCCGGTGGGACGCAAATTGCAAAGCCATCTCTCGACCGCATTAATAAATATTTGATCGAAAATAATGCCAATCATGAAGGCATGTTCGAGACCAGCCGAAAATCAGATGAGACCTTGCACGAAGCGCATGTTGCCATGGCTGATTTTCTCAATGCGTCACGGCCTGAGGAGATTATCTTCGGCAATAACATGACCACGCTTTCGCTGTATTTTTCGCGCACGCTGGCGCGTACTTTGAATGCGGGGGATGAGATCGTTGTCACACGGCTTGACCATGATGCGAATATAGCTCCCTGGCTATTGGTGGCGGAGGATAAAGGCTGTACGATCACATGGGTTGATATTGATGTGGAAGACGGCACGCTCAAAGTGGATGATTTTGCAAAAGCGATGGAACGCAAGCCAAAGATCGTGGCATTTGGCTATGCTTCAAACGCGCTGGGTACAGTTAACCCCGTTCGTCAATTAACCAAAATGGCAAAGGCAGCGGGCGCGTTGGTTTATATTGACGCAGTGCAGTACGCGCCGCACGGCCCGATTGATGTGCAGGATCTGGGCTGTGACTTTTTGGTATGTTCCGCGTATAAATTTTTTGGTCCGCACGCGGGCGCGTTGTATGGGAAGTTTGATTTGCTAAGCGAGTTGAAGCCCTATAAAGTACGCCCCGCTTCGAATGAGTTGCCGTATAAATTTGAGACGGGTACGCAGAATCACGAAGGCATTGCGGGCGTTTTGGGCGCGTTGGAATACTTCGAGTGGATCGGGAATCAGTTCGGGCAGGAGCAGGCTCAGGCGTGGCAGGATGCGGGCTTCTCCGGTCGGCGGCTGATATTCAAGCAAGCCATGTCTGCTTTGAAGGCTTATGAATTCGAGTTGTCACGGGCTTTGATCGAAACCATTCAATCGGTACCCGGCACGCGCATTTATGGTCTGACCGATATGAAGCGTTTGGATGAACGCGTTTCGACTGTGTCGTTTACTCTGGAAGGCAAACATCCAAATGATGTCGCCAAACAATTGGGCGACGCAGGTTTTTATGTTTGGGATGGTCACTATTACGCGCAGGCCGCTTTAGAGCGGCTGGGCCTGCTCGATAAGGGCGGCATGATACGGGTGGGCGCTGCGCATTACAACACACTGGATGAGATTTCGCGCTTTGGCGATGCCCTGCGCAAGATTGCGGGATAATGGATCAATGACCGCCGGCGATGGTCTGCGGTCATCTTTTTTGAAATAAGGTACCTCATGGTTTTTCAACTTGTGATTACGATCTTACTGGCCGCGCTATTGTCTGTGATCGCCGCGCCGCTCAGTATTTCACTGGCCTGGCGTTTTAAATTAATTGACAGGCCGGGCAGTGAAGCGCATAAGATACACACCTTGCCCATGCCGCGTGCGGGCGGATTTATTATTTTTTTTGTAATGATCGTGGGCAGCGCGTTGAGCGGCATCATCACTTCCGAGTTGATTACGCCGATCATTTTTGCTTCGATCATTATTTTGGCATTCGGCATCTGGGATGATATCAACGGTATTTTGGCTTCCTGGAAAATGCTCGGGCAATTTCTGGCGGCTTTGTTCTTGATCTGGCAGGGCATTATGGTACACATCACAGGTCTGCCGGCGCTGGATATGTTGATTACCATTTTTTGGGTGATCGGCATTACCAACGCCTTCAATTTGGTAGACAGCATGGATGGGCTGGCGACCGGGCTGGGTGTGATCACGTCCATGTTTTTGATGATCGGTGCCTTTCAGTCGGGGCAGGCGTCGCTGGCATTGTTTGGCGCGCTGCTCTTGGGATGCAGCGCCGGCGTTTTCTATTTTAACTATTCACTCTCCCGTTTATTTTTAGGCGACTCAGGCGCACAACTGCTCGGGTTTATGCTGGCAGCCCTGGCGCTTGTTTACACTCCGCCGGATCTTCCGCAAGCTTCATCCTGGTTTGTGCCTATTTTGCTGTTCAGCATTCCCATCTTTGATACTACGCTGGTCACCGTTTCACGCCTGCGCAGAAATTTACCGGTCTATAAAGCCAGCCGTGACCATACCTATCACCGTCTGGTGGCGTTGGGACTCTCGCCCTTACGGTCGGTCTTCGCCATGCATCTGGCCGCCACTGTGATTAATCTACTGGCATTCCTGGCTTTATTTTTGCCGCCGGTCTGGGCCAATGTGATCTTCGGCTCAATCCTCGCGTTTGGATTATTTGCCTTATATTGGTTTGATTTTAGAGCGTAGAAGTTATGTGGGAGTGTCTAAAAGAATGAGCTAAGAAGTATTTTTACCACTGAGACTACGGAGTCCACAGAGATTTTTTAAGACGCTTTCCTCCGTGTTCTCTGTGTGCTCCGTGGTGAAATCTTTTGGGTGTGTTTCATTTCAGTTGAAACCGTCCCGAAGGTTGGTACAAACGACCAAATTTTCTCGACAAAACCTTCGGGACGTTCTTTTTGTCAACTCATTTGAAACACACCCAAATCTTTTGGTAAGCCCACGGAACTAGACACTCTCAGTTATATTGACCGCTATCTGTGGTCAATTGGGTATGGTAAACTTTTCAGCATGTTCCAATCGAAAAAAGTTCATCCTGCTTTCGCAGTGTTTAGTCTGCTGATTTCGATCAGCGCGTTTTTTACGGGTTTGTATCTCTTTGTGTTTCCCACTGACTCTATTAACATTGTTTCTCTTCAACGATTAATATTAATCGGCAGTATCTCACTGGTGGGGATGTGGATGCTGGCTGTGGCTTTCAAGGCTGATCGAGACCATGTCTGGGCGGAGCGGGCGTGGTTTTTTCTTTTTAAGAACGGAAGATTTACACAAACACTAAGCGGGCTTGCCCTTGCAGGCTTTTTATTAAGCGGGTTGATCGTGTGTCTGCCAGCCTACCGCTTCGGAAATTTACAGGGATATTTTTTGCGTGTTCTGCCTTTGCTGGTCTGGCTGACGTTTGTCTGCCTGTTGACTTTTCTCACCGAACGCGCCGAAACGCAGGGACTGCGCTGGCAGCATGTGCTCACTCTCGTGCGCGCTCAAAAAAAAATATGGGGCATGGCCTTGATCGTGACGGCAGCCTTTATTCTGATCTGGCTCTGGATCGCAAGCACAGGCTTTGGCATCAGCATCTATGATGACTATTGGTATGGTGCGGGCGTGCCGATTTTAGGCTTGCAGCTTGCGCTGGCTTTTTCCATCGGAATTGGTTTGTTTTTTTCAGAGAAATTTTTCCATCAGATGAATTTCGGAGCGCCGACTTCATCTGATGGAAATCAGTTGCAACGCGGACTGAAGTCCGCATTCCGTGTAAACGGTCTATTAATCTTTTTCCTGATCTGGGGGATTGCCGCGTTTTTGTGGGCGCGTGAGCCTTTGCCTTCCAGTTATTTCGCCACCGGACCTGATCTGCCGACTGGTGAATTTTTCCCGTTTTCAGATGCGGCCACTTTTGACCTGGGCAGTCAGTTTGCGCTGATCGGTCAGGGAATTAATAACGGTTTATTTTTTGACCGTGTGCTGTATATGTTTTTCCTGTTGTTCCTGCATGTGTTTGTCGGGCAAAATTATCTTCAAGTGGTGGCGGTGCAGGCGGCGATCTACGCGGTGTTTCCAGCCATCTTATATCTTTTGGGGAAGACGCTTCACAGCCGTTCCTTTGGCGTGATTCTGGCGGCGCTTGTCATTCTGCGCGGGATGAATGGCATCGCAGCCAGTTCGATGATCGATCTTGCCAACCAGAAACAAATGCTGACCGATTTTCCGGTGGTGATCTTCGCGGCCTGGTTCGCGTTGACGGCTGTCAAATGGGTCCAGAATCCCAACAAAAACTATATCCACGCCTTGTGGGCGGGCGGAGCGGTGGGGCTGGCGGTGATGCTGCGTACGCATGCGCTTTTTCTGTTGGTATTCGCTTTGCTTTTGGCGGTAATGATCTATTGGAATCAAAAACTGCGCGGATTATTAATTTCCGTATTGTTGATCGCCGCCATGTTCGCGGTGACTTTGCCCTGGGGCGGCTACAGCGGCTATTCTGTTTTTGACGTGTACATGGTTCGGATACGCAATGTGCTTCAAAACCGCTATCCTGTCACGCCGACACCTGCGCCGCAGAGTCATCAGCCTGAGTTGTATGGCGTTGTGTTTCAAAACCACCAAGCCGCCAAAGTGGATTTGGAGCGCGGACTTCAGTCCGCAAAACAAGGCAGTTTGAAATCTGTGCGCCATGCTTCGGTTGGACTCTTGATGTTAAACGCTCATGGCCGTGACGAGCAGCAGCCTTCGGCGTTGATGTTTATCACGTCTCATTTCTTTCATAATTTAATCACCTCTGTTTTGATCCTGCCCACTTCGCTTATCTTTCATGACCTGCATAACACGTTGCAGGTGGTGACTCCGTTTTGGGTCTTGTATTGGGATGGTCACATGGCGGGCGGCGCGGGATTTTTCCTGCTGCTCAATTTGTTCTTAATCGCACTCGGCATCAGTGTCAGTTGGCGGATGCATAAACTGGCCGGGTTGATTCCGCTCGGCGTCTTTCTTTTTTACAATCTGGCGAATGCGTTCGCGCTCACTTCGGGCGGGCGGTATATTGTGCCGGTGGATTGGGTGGCGCTTTTTTATTTCGCGCTGGGATGGTTCCAGATCATGCTCTGGGCCTTGACCTTGTTGGGCCTGAATGCTGATTCTGCGCTTGAGAAGCCCGCGCCCATTTTGGAAACCGCCTGGAGTTGGAAGCCATTGAAACAGGCTCCATTCGTGCTACTGGTTTTTCTGTCGATTGGCGGGTTGATGCCGCTCGCTGACAGTGTATTTCCAAAATTATATGCGCCGCGTTCTCCAACTGAGATCGTGACCGTTGCAGAGCAGGCTGGTTATCTGGAGCAGGCCGGCCTCAACCGCGCCGCCATCGATGCGCTCGCGGCGCAGTTCCCTGCTTTTCGTGTGCTGACGGGGCGCGCTTTGTATCCGCGTTATTATATAGAAAACAGAGGCGAGCCTAAAGATAGATACCCGTATGGGGTGCTGGGTTTTCCCAGAGTGGCTTTTACCCTGATTGGCGCGGATGGATTAAATTATGTACTGCTGCCCGGCAAGGAGATTCCTTACTTTCCGAATGCCTCAGATGTGATCGTGTTGGGCTGTCAGGAAAATGATTATTTGGATGCGCTGCTGGTGGTGGTGATTGAAGATCAACAGGTGGTGTATACGCGTCAGCCGCCTGCGCCGCTGCAATGTCCCTTGCCGCAGCCTGTGTGTGACAATAATCATGTCTGCCAATAGGATGGTGGCAGACGGTAGACGGCGGTCATTGGTCTGCGGTCTGCGGTCTTTAACTATAGCGGTTGCGCTGCTGCTGTTCTTCTTCGGGCAGACGAGTGCCGGGCGCGCACAGACGGCTGCGACTGATGAGACGCCCACAGCCACACTCCTGCCGCTCGAAACAGAAACAGCTACTCCCGTTGGTATGGATGCGAGTCCGACTGTGGAGAATGTGCCAGAGTATTCATCGGCCACGGTGCAGATTCTGATTCAGATGCAGACATCTCCCGCTGAAGTGCGTGAAAAATTAAGCGGCGTTGGGAATGTGTTGCAGGCTGAAGAGTTGGAAAAATTAGGCGTGCTGTTGTTGGAAGTGCCGCTCGATCAACTGCAAGAAAAAATGCAGGAGGCGCGCGCGCTGGATGGGGTGGGGGCGGTGGAATTCAATGATGTAGTGCAGGCGTTGGATACGATTCCGAATGATCCGAATTTTGGTTCGCAATACGCGTTGAGCGCCATTCGTGCGCCGCAGGGTTGGGACCTTTCGACAGGTTCGGCGGCGGTGACGATTGCGATCCTGGATAGCGGCGTAGACTTGGGGCATATTGATCTGGCGAATAAGATCGTGGGCGGTTATGACTTTGTAAATAATGATAGTGTGCCGCAGGATGATTATGGGCACGGTACGCATGTGGCCGGCATCGCGGCCGCTTCTGGAAATAACGGCGCGGGCATGGCCGGCGTTTCGTGGGGCGCGCGCATTATGCCGATCAAGGTCTTGGACGCGGGCGGCAATGGAAATTTTGCAACGGTGGCGGCGGGCATTATTTGGGCTGCCGATCACGGCGCGCAGATCATTAACTTAAGCCTGGGCGGGCCGACCCATTCGTTTGTGTTGCAGAGCGCAGTGGAGTATGCCTATAACAAGGGCTTGCTGTTGGTGGCGGCCAGCGGAAATAACGGCGCCGGCGCGGTCTATTGCCCGGCCTGTTACCCGCAGGTGATGGCGGTCGGCGCCACCGATGAAAATAATCAGATCGCTTATTTTTCAAACTTTGGGCCAGAGGTGGATATTGCCGCGCCCGGCCAGAATATTTTCAGCCTGGCGCCGGGCGGCTACACGGTCAAAAGCGGCACTTCGATGTCTGCGCCGCACGTCAGCGGCTTGGCGGCGGTTTTGTATTCCTACGCGGGCAATGCTTCGGCGTTGCGCACCGCCATGCAATCCAGCGCGTTGGATGTCGGCCCGGCCGGCTGGGATCTGTATTCCGGCGCGGGCTTGATTCAAATGGATGCCGCCATTCGCTTTTTGATTCCGCCCACGCCCGCCCCCACCGATTCGAATTCTTCAACCATATCCAGCGGAAATATCCCGCCGGCCATTTCCCCTTCGCTGACTTTCACGCAGCTTCCCGCGCCGCTGCCTGCCACGCCCACCCAAACATTCGCCCCCCCGATAGCTTCTTCCACACTCACCTCCGCGCCCGTCGCAACACCCACATCCACCGCCACATTAACACCCGCCCCCCAACCCCCGCGCCTCAAAAACTTGCACGTCCTGCTCTCGCCCTATCCCTGCATCGCCATCGCGTTGATTCTAGCCGGGTTAGTAATGATAATGATAAGGATGAAGGATAAAGGATGAAGGATGAAATTGGGAAATGGGAAATTGGGAAATGGGAAATGCGGAGCGCTGTCATAGTGTTGCCTGCAAGGCTTTTGATTCCAGCACCAACCACGCCCTTGCTCTTGCCTTTCATTCATCATTCTGCATTCTTCATTTGCTCTTCCCCTTCATTCATCATTCTGCATTCTTCATTTGCTCTTCCCCTTCATTCATCATTCTACATTCTTCATTTGCTCTTCCCCTTCATTCATCATTCTGCATTCTTCATTTTCCCTCCCCCTTCCTTGCAAAAATGGAAACGATTTAATCCAATGTAGGGCTTCACTTTCATTCCAAGATATGGTATTTTTTAGAAGTGCGGATTGTTGCCCGCAATTAATTTGTAAAACAAGGCAGGCTTGGTATAAGCGTCTGCATTTTGTCTTTCTTCAAGAATAAAGGAGTATCCTCATGCAAAAAAAACAAGTTTCATTCAATATGCAGATTGGCTTATGGATTTCACTGGCCGCCATGCTGGCCACGGCTTCGAACCCATTTAGCAATTCCGCGCGCGTGGCCGGCAAAGATGTTCTCCCGGTTACGCCCTTTGGCTGGTCTGACCCGATCGTGCTGACCAATGCATCTACCACATCCCATACCAGCGACGCCACTTTGGAGGCTGGCAGCAACGTATACGTTGATATTGCCATTACCAATGGCGGCGATACTGTCATTACTGAAGATTTTGACGCCTGTCTTTATTTGGATGATGTATTAGTTAATTGCTGGACGATTATAACTGATTTGGCGGCCAACACAGACTATATTGTGGCTGATAACTATATGATGACGACAACGGTTAGCGAAGGCTCACACATTCTCCAATTGCGCCTGGATGAAGCCGTGGCCATTGCAAGTGAAGCCAATACCAGCAACAACACCTTCACCGCCGATTTCATGTGGACAGAATTAACTCCCTCCACCACGGCTGGTGCGTTGGATGAGGGGGATGCTCTGACGGTCGCAAATATCAACCTGCCCGGCGATAACCTGACTAATTCCAATGCGCCCGATCAACGCGATATCGCTTCGTACATGATCGGCAAGGTGGCGGTCAGCGTGATTCTGCCTGAAAGTACCAGCGGCGTTAACAAAGAAAACTGGAGCACGGCTGAAATTCAACAGGTCAAAGATGAGATTACCGAAGGCCTCGGCGATTGGGAAAGCTGGTACACCACCAATAACGGCGGCAACCCCGGCCTCGACTTTGTGATCGAATGGCACACCACTGCAGATGCAGCACCTGTTGAAATCCCTGATGACATGCTCTTTTTTTCCCAAGGGCAGGCTGATCAAGATACATGGATTGAACAATCTCTTACTGCTTTAGGCACTACGATTACAGGACCTGAAGATTATTGGGATCAGTTATACAAATATAACAATGCTCTGCGCACGGCAAACTCTGCCAATTGGGCCTTCACCATTTTCGTGGCAGATAGCAGCGCCGATGCCGATGGCAGGTTTCCCGCAGGCGGCGATTTCCTCACCACCGGCCCGTATGCTTACTCGTACCTGAACGGCCCCTTCATTGCCATGACTTATGATAATGCCAATTGGGGCATCCATCAAATGAGTGAAGTGCTGGCGCGTCACGTTGGGCATATCTTCGGCGCAGCGAATCAATATCCCGTTTTATGCCCGTCCGGCACATTTGGGTATCTGGCAATTACCAATACTTGCGGCGGCACAGATTTAATGTCCACCGGGCAAAGCACACCCGATGTCACCACCCGCGAACAGGTCGGCTGGAAAGACACCGATGCCGACCAAATCTTTGATCCCGCCGATACCCGCCCGCAGATCGAACTTTTTCAAGATGAAACCTATAATACAACCCCTGCATTTACCGGCACAAATCATACATTTAGCGGCTCAGTCTATGATGAGCCGCTAGCCAGCGCGAGATCAATCACGATTCGTAAAATCATCGCCATTCAATATCGCATTGATGGCGGCGCGTGGCAAAATGCTGATATTACGGATGCTCCATTGGATAGCGACTACGAAAGTTTCTCATTTAGCACTCCGAATAACCTGGGCGGCGGCACGCATGTTGTTGAGGTACGTGCCCAAAATGACAGCACCGACCCAACCAATAAATATTCTGCTTTGACAACAGTCCCAGCCGGTGATTTCGATCCACATAGTGACTTAGATACATACGCAAAAATGATCTTCTCGAACGATTATTTTACATCGGCGATGATCGTTACCAGCCCGCTGCCATATACTAATCCCGCTATCAATACCGTCGGCTTTACGGCCAACGATATTGATCCTCTAGATCCAAATTCATTAAACCCAGATCCGAACAATACTTTGAATAAAGATTTAGCGCTGCGAAATTGTCTTGGTGACCCCAATGTAGACCGTAACGCAGGCGATCACTCGGCCTGGTTTGTCTTCACCCCCACTCAATTTGCAGCAGAAAGTATTACGCTCAACACGCTCGGCAGTGACTTTGACACCATGATTGGTGCGTATCTTCTTGATGGTGAAAAGTTAAGTCAGATCGGCTGTGATGATGATAGCGGCGGCAATTTGAAGTCCCTTGTGACCGTGGCTGTGGGCCAGGGCGCTACCTATTACTTTAACGTTTCCTCCTTCGCCGGCACACCCAATACCAACCTGCCCAAGATGCCCGGCTTCTTCCTCGAAAAAGCCGATCTGGGCGCACTCTCAGGTGGTTTTGACCCCGGCGGTAATCTGGTTTTTAACATTATATCGAACGGTGTCATTACCAGCGCGCCGACGGTCGTCTCCAGTGTACGCGTCAACCCGAACCCCACCAACTTCGACACCGTGCATTTCAAAGTCACCTTCTCTACAACTGTGACAGGTGTGGATGAAGGCGATTTCAACCTGACGACGAGCGGCGTATCTGGCGCGGCGGTTAGCGGAATCAGCGGCTCGGGCAATATCTACGATGTGAGTGTTTCCACCGGCAGCGGCAGCGGCTCCATCCGCTTGAACGTGGCCGGCAATGGCACGATCGAAGATAATCAGAGTATTCCAATGGGCGTCCCCTTCAACAGCGGCCAGACCTATATTGTCGATAAACTCTCCCCGTATGTTTTATCCAGCTCACGCACCGACCCCAACCCAACCAGCGCCGCCATTGTGAAATACGCGGTCACTTTCTCTCAGCCTGTTAGCGGCGTCAACGCCAGTGATTTCGTTTTCCAGCTGGCAGGCAGCGGCGTCTCCACTGCCGCGGTGGTGGGCATCACGCCGGCTTCTGGTTATAACACCATCTATACGGTCAGCGTCTCCACAGGCACAGGCAACGGCACCATCCGCCTCGAAGTGGCTAACGACCATACCATCGTCAACGCTACAGCCAATTCACTGTTCAGCGAATTTGCCGGCGGAGAAACCTACCGTATCAAACGCACCGCCATCTTTGATGATGTGCCCTTCACCTATTGGGCAAATGATTTTGTCGAACGCCTATTTTACGCCGGCGTCACCGGTGGCTGTTCCGCAGTCCCGCTTAATTACTGCCCTGATAGCACAGTCACCCGTGGTCAAATGGCCGTCTTCCTCTTGAAAGCCACCCACGGCTCAAGTTACTCTCCGCCCGTTGTTGGCGCCAGCACAGGTTTTTCTGATGTGCCCGTCGACTATTGGGCAGCCAAATGGATCAAGCAACTGGCCGCCGAAGGCATCACCGGCGGCTGTGGGTCCGGTATCTATTGTCCCGATGCCACCGTTACCCGCGCGCAGATGGCCGTCTTCCTTTTGAAATCCAAACATGGCTCAAGTTATGCTCCTCCCGCCCCCACAGGCGTCTTCGTCGATGTGCCAATCGGCTACTGGGCTGATAAATGGATCGAACGGCTGGCCGTCGAAGGCGTCACCTCGGGCTGCGGTGCGGGCATCTATTGTCCCGATGCCGAAGTGACCCGCGCCCAGATGGCGGTTTTCCTGGTGAAAGCGTTTAATATGCCGTAAGACTGACCGCCGACCGTGGACGACAGACCGTTGACCATGGTCGGCTGATGATTTAGGAAATAGCAATAAAAAACTGACGATTGAGATCGTCAGTTTTTTATTTTGTAAGCGCGGACTAAAGTCCGCAATCCTGTTTATTGTCTATCGTCCGTTGTCCATCGTCCGTTTTTCTATGGCAGACCAAAAGTCTTGACGAGGAAGACGGCCATTTGAGCACGAGTGACTTCTGCGTCTGGGCAGTAATTTCCGCCGCCGCAGCCGCCGGTGATGCCTTCCCGCGCCAATTGCTCAATCCATTTGGCAGCCCAATAATTGATGGGGACATCGCTGAAAGTTCCAACCGCCGCTGGTGGCGCATAAGCCGACCCGTATTTTGCTTTCAATAGAAAGACAGCCATTTGGGCGCGGGTCACTGCGCTATCCGGGCAGTAGATGCCCGTGCCGCAGCCAGAGGTGACTCCATCGGCTGCCAGTTTTTCGATCCATGCGGCGGCCCAATAACTACCCGGCACGTCGCTGAAGACACTGCCAGAAGCGGCAGGCGGTGTATAGGCAACGGGGTAGTGCTTGCCTTTTTCAAGGAAAACCGCCATTTGAGCGCGTGTCACTGTCGCATCCGGGCAATATTGCAAAGGACTAACAACACAGCCGCCTGTGACACCTGCGTTATACAAACTAATCACATAATCGTAATACCAAATATTGGCTTCGCCCGAGAAGGGGTGAGCAGTCTGCATATCCGTAAAGATGGAGGAGTTGGCCGGGGCAAATGCAACGCTGGCCCATTTGCTGTCATTGAACGCCCACTTGCCAAAGCGTGAATCCTGCATAATGGTCAGGAAGCTGGCGTCGCCGCTGTTTGATCCGCTGTTGTAGATGCGATAATCTGCGGTAGAGGCGCAGGGTCCACTGCCGAATTCGCCACCCTTGGATATATTAAAATAGATCAGCGCGCGCACAGCCGGGTAATTTGCCAGTTTGCTAAATGTGTCTGCGACCCACGCGCTCTTGGTTTGATTGGGATCTGGGTCGTCTGTATCGGGCACGTTCACGGTTCCGATCTGAGAAATGAAGATCGGCTTGGAAGGCGCCATCACGCGCATGCGGTCGAGATAGGGTTTAAAGCCTTCTTCGAAAGTGTCCCAATTGGCGTACACAGGATTGGTATCACAGCCGCCGAAATTATAGGCGCTAAAGGCAATCACATCCACGTTACTATCACCGGGGTAGTAATTTTCAAACTCTTTCCATGAATACGCTGATTCATTCCAGCCATTGGGCGCAAAGACCCAGCGTACCGCTTTGCTGGGCACGCCGGCGTTTGCAAAGAGCGTGCGTATCTTGATGAACGCCGCAATAAACGTAGGGCCGTCTGAACCATAGGCGATCCACGAGCCGCCGTTCATTTCAGGCATGGGTGCAAGATAGGCCCACTTGGTATTGCCAGCCCAGATTTTGAAGTAGCCCGCCCAAGCGGTTAACGCGGCATCGCATGAGCCTGCGGCAATTTGCGCGGCTGTCACACAATTTGCGTCATAATAAGCAATTTCCCCGGATGCGCTAGGCATCAGGTTCACAAACGGCACGAAGCCGGCGCCCCAGGCCGCATCCAATTCATGCGGAACATTGTAGGCCGGGTTAAGCGTAATGCTCATAAAATCACCGGCAAAGGTGACTCCGCTGGCGCCGTTACCGGTCAACCAGCTATTCATGGC
>Ga0105047_10008674_pt1 | contig 16910 bp, 20 predicted proteins | sample MAT04_FD_78384 | JGI IMG/M metagenome (GOLD analysis project Ga0105047, IMG submission 78384) | Freshwater microbial communities from Lake Fryxell liftoff mats and glacier meltwater in Antarctica - MAT-04 (megahit assembly) | ecosystem: Environmental > Aquatic > Freshwater > Ice > Liftoff...
GCGATCACCACGCCCTTGCCCGCCGCAAGGCCGTCGGCCTTGATGACGTAGGGCGCTGAGAACCGGTCCAGGAACGCCCTGGCCTCCGGCGCGGTCTCGAAGACGCCGTAGGCCGCCGTCGGCAGATCGTGGCGAGCGCAGAAGTCCTTGGTGAAAGCCTTGGATACTTCAAGCTGGGCCGCGCGGGCGGTGGCCCCGAAGCAGGGGATTGACGCCTCGGCCAGCCGGTCGGCCAGCCCGACCTCGAGCGCGGCCTCGGGCCCCACCACCACCAGGTCGGCGCCGATCTCGCGGGCGAGTGACACCAGGGCGGGGACATCCGCCGCCCCCACGGCGCGCAGCTCGCCGAGCGCCTCCATGCCGGGATTGCCGGGCGCGATCACCAGCCGGGTGAGCAGAGGCGACTGGGCGATCTTCCAGGCCAGGGCGTGTTCGCGCCCTCCCGATCCGACGAGCAGGATGTTCATCGTCTGCCCTTGGCCCGAGCGTCGCCGGGGGTCAAGCCGGCCTCAGCGTCCCAGCATCACCAGCAGGGCGCCGAGCAACAGGACGCCCCCGCCGCCCGCCAGCATCCCCAGCCCGAGACTGATCAGCAGGTCATGGCGCCCGCCAAGCCCTCGGGAAGGATCGCCCCTGGCTTCGCCGGGCGGCTCTTGTGCACGCTTTCCCCTGCCAAGACTCATCGCCACCGCCTATGTTTACCCCAATGACCGCATCCGACGCTCCCGCCGGCGACCCGCCGCAAACTCCCGAGCCCGAAGTCGAAGGCAACGCTCGACCCTATTCGGTGTCGGAACTGGCCTTCGCCCTCAAGCGCACCTTGGAGGATTCCTACGGCTTCGTCAGGGTGCGCGCCGAACTGTCGAAGGTGACGCGTCACGCGTCCGGCCATTGCTATCTAAGTCTCAAGGATGACAAGGCCTGTATCGACGGCGTGGTCTGGAAAGGCCAGGTCCGCGGCCTCGCCTGTCAGCCCGAGCAGGGCATGGAGGTGATCGTCACCGGACGGATCACCACCTATCCGGCATCATCCAAATACCAGATCGTCATCGAAACCATGGAGCCGGCGGGGGTGGGCGCCTTGCTGGCCCAGCTGGAGCGGCTGAAGGCCAAGCTGCAGGCCGAGGGCCTGTTCGAGGCGGGGCGCAAACGGCCGCTGCCGGCCATGCCGTCGGTGATCGGGGTGATCACCAGCCCGACCGGGGCGGTGATCCGCGACATCCTGCACCGCATCCGCGACCGCTGGCCGTGCCGGGTGGTGGTTTGGCCGGTGGTGGTCCAGGGCGATCAGGCGGCGGTCCAGGTGGCGGCGGCGATTCGCGGCTTCAACGCCATGCCGGAGTCCGACCCCTGCCCCCGCCCGGACATCATCATCGTGGCGCGGGGGGGCGGATCGGTGGAGGACCTGTGGGCCTTCAACGACGAGACCCTGGCGCGCACCGCTGCCGCCAGCGCCATTCCCCTGATCTCTGCCGTAGGGCACGAGACGGACACCACCCTGATCGATTTCGTTTCCGACCGCCGGGCCCCGACCCCCACCGCGGCGGCGGAAATGGCCACGCCGGTGCTGGGGGAACTGAAGGCGGCGGTGGCCGACTATCATCTGCGCCTGGTGCGGGGCGGGATGCGCCTGCTGGAGGATCGCCGCAACCGCCTGTCGGCGGCGGGACGGGGCCTGCCCAGGCCCGCCGATATCCTCGGCCTCGCCGGCCAGAGGTTCGACCTTGCCGCCGGCCGGCTGGCGGCGGCGTTGGACAAGAACCGGTCTGCGCACGAGCGAGACTTGATGCGGTCCTCCGCCCGGCTGACGGCGGCGCTGCTTCACCGGCGCATCGACAGTTGCGGCGAGCGGGCGACCGGCCTCGGGGCGCGGCTGCTGCCCGCCGCGCTGAGGCGGCTGGAGCGCGCCGGCGACCGGCTGGACGCCATCGACCGGCTGTTCGCTTCGCTCGACCCCAGGCGGCCGCCCAAGCCGGGGTTTGTGATGGTGACCCGCGCGGACGGGTCGGTGGCGACGTCGGGCGCGGCCCTGGCCTCGGGAGAATCGGTGCGGCTTCTGTTCGAGGACGCGCCGCGCGAGGCGGTGATCGACGGCGCCCGGCCCGCCGCCAAGGCCAGACCTGCCGATCAGAAACAGGGCGACCTGTTCTAGGATTTGTTTCGGCGGCCCGCGGCGCTACATTGGACCCATGAACGTCCAAGACCGAAAAATGCGGCCCCATGATGAGGCCGTCCTGCACTATGGCGACGGCGAATACACGGTCATGAAGCCAGGGCTCTATGTAACCTGCGCGGTCTCCGGGGTGCGTATTTCGCTGGAGGCTTTGCGGTACTGGAGCCCCGTGGTCCAGGAAGCCTATGCCGGACCGCGCGAGGCCCTGGCGCGGTTCCAAGCCCTGTCCGAGGGCGGCTGACCTTGCGTCGCCGCGATCTTGTGGCCGGGGCCGGGGCGCTGATCTGGGCCGGCCCCGCCTTCGCGTCGGCGCCGCGGCTGGAACTGCAGGCGCGCTTCGTCCAGGGCGGCTTCGCCCTGGGGCGCACGGCGCCCAGGGCCCAGGTCCGCCTGGACGGCGAGGTCGTCACCGAGGCCTCCGCGGCGGGCTTTTTCGTCCTCGGGTTCGACCGGGACGCCTCAGCTCAGGCCCTTCTCAGCGTGAGCGGGGTCCAGGGCGAGGCCCAGCACCATATCGCCGTCGCCCCGACCACCTACGACGTCCAGCGTGTCAATGGCCTGCCCCCCAGCACCGTCAATCCCTCGGGCCCAGCCCTGCTGGCCCGCATCAAGGCCGAAAGCCGACGCAAGGCCGCAGGGTTCGCCAGTCGAACCGACGGCGACGACTTTCGCCAAGGCTTCATCATGCCCTTGCAGGCCTACCGGGTCAGCGGGCGGTTCGGGGGCCAGCGCATACTCAACGGCGAGCCGCGGCCGCCGCACTACGGGGCAGACCTGGCCGCCCCGGCGGGATCGCCGGTGGTCGCGCCTGCGGGGGGGCTGGTCGTCCTTGCCGATCCCGACATGCACTTCGAAGGGGGCCTGGTCCTGATCGACCACGGTCAGGGGCTGGTCAGCGCCTATCTGCATCTGTCCAAGGTGCATGTGGCCGCCGGCCAGACGGTTGCGCGCGGCCAGCCGATCGGCGAGGTGGGGATGACCGGCCGCGCGACAGGGCCGCACCTGTGCTGGCGTCTGTCGTGGCGCAAACGCCATCTGGACCCCTTGCTGCTGGTCGGAGCCCGGGCGCCGGGCGCCGCATGACTCCGTTCGCGGAACGTCGTGCGGCTAACCATTTGGAAGTCATTAACCCCTAGCCTCCCAAGAGCGGCGCGCGGCGACCGCCTTGTGAGGTTTGAACCATGGCTGGCCCCTTATCGGCCCTGCGCGTGCTGCTGGTGGACGATAGCCCCTACATGCGCCAGATCATGGCCAGCATCCTCGAAGGCCTGGGCGTGCGCCACCTGGCTCAATGCTCGGACGGCGCCTCGGCGCTGGAGACCCTGCGCAAATGGCCGGCGGACATCGCCATCGTCGACTTCCACATGGCGCCCGTGGACGGAGTGGAGTTCGTCTTTCTGGTGCGCAACGCTCCCGACAGCGCCGACCCCTACCTGCCGATCATCATGCTGACCTCGCACGCCGAGAAGGCCCGGGTCCACGAGGCGCGGGACGCCGGGGTGACCGAGTTCATCGTCAAGCCGGTCACGCCGCGCGCGGTGGTCGACCGCCTGAACGCAGTGATCTTCAAGCCGCGACCGTTCATCAAGTGTGAGGACTATCACGGCCCCTGCCGTCGTCGTCGTCAGGACGACTATTTCGAAGGACCCTGGCGGCGGCACGACGATACGCCCGCTCCAGCTATGGCGACAGCCTGAGCCCGTCATAGGCCTCATTGGCCCATCGTTTGTGGACCCAGAACCATTCCTCGGGACGCTCGCGCACCCGCTCTTCCATGAAGGCGTTTATGCGCCGCACGCCCGCCTCGATGTCGGCGGGGCGATCTCCGGTGGACTCCAGGAGGATCGGCGGGTGGACCACCACCCGGAACCGGGCGCCGCGGGTGCGCTGGACCGACATGGTCTGCAACACGCCGCCGAAACGCAGCGCCAGCCGTGTCGGCCCTGGCGCGGTATGAGCAGGGTGGCCAAAGAACGGCGCGGCCACCCCGTTGTTGAACTTCTGGTCGTTCATCAGCGCCACCGACTCGCCGCGCTCCATGGCGTCAAGGATCTCCCGTGACCCCGCCCCGCCCTTGGGCGCAAAGAGCTGGACGCCATAGCGGCGGCGGCTCTCGATGATGCGGCGGTCGATGTAGGGGTTGTTGGCGGCGCGGTACGTCATCTGGCAGACCACCTTCGAGTTGGCGATCACCGCGGGCATGATCTCCCAGTTCGACAGATGGCCGGACACGAACACGACGGGCTTGCCCTGGCGTGCGATCTCGTCGAGGCGTTCGGCGCCAATCACTTCGACGCGCCCGCTTTTGGGCGTCAGACGGTCCATTAGCGGAAATTCGGCGAACAGCCGGCCGACATTATCCCACTGCGCTTTCAGCACCCGCCGGCGCTCGTCGGGGGGCATGTCGGGAAAGGCCAGCCGCAGATTGCGGTCGGCGGTGCGATGCGCGCCGCTCATCGGCCCGACCAGGCGCAGGATGGCGCCGCCCAAGGCCGAGGCCGCGTCGACGGGAAGTAGACGGAACAGCCCGGTGAACAGGTCGTAGCCCGCCGCCTCCAACCGCCAGGCCAGATCCTGAGCGAACGGCGGCCGGGGAGGCGAAGTGTTTTCTGACATCATTCAAAGTTACTCGTCAGCTTGCCTCCTAGGCAATGCGTGGGTGCGGCACGGCGCTTGCGAGGCGAGGGCGGGCAGTCTCGCAATGAGACACCGGTGAGAGGGGCGTCGCTCATGGCCAACGACATCGATCTGCATCTGGGTAAACGATTGCGTCGCCGTCGGCGCCTCCTGGGCCTGACCCAGCAACAGCTGGCCGTTTCGGTCGGCGTGCGCTTTCAGCAGATTCAGAAGTATGAGTGCGGGGCCAACCGGATCTCGGCCGCCCGCCTGTGGCAGCTGTCGGAAGCCCTCGAGGTTCCCGTCGCCTATTTCTTCGACGGGCTAGCCGAAAAGATCGACCGCTCTATGGACGAGCGTGCAGAGGGCGGGGGGGAGATGTTCGCCCGCAAAGAAACGCTCGACCTGATCCGCGCCTACTATCAACTCGGCGAACGCCCCCGGCGCCGCCTCCTTGATCTGGCCAAATCGCTCAACGGCGACGAGCCCATGGCCTAGCTCGCGTATCGGGAGGCATTGCGCGGCAAAATCGCTATAAGCGCCGAATGACCTTGCCTCTAGACCGCCTGCTCAAGCTGCAGGCCTTCATCCTGGAGCTGAACGCCGCCGCCGCGGCCGTGACCCTGCCCCTGTTTCGCAGCGGCTGCGGGATCGAGGACAAGCGCGGGCGCGGCCAGTTCGACCCGGTCACCGAGGCGGACCGCGGAGCCGAGCGCGCCATCCGCGCTCTGATCGCCGCCCGCTTCCCTGACCACGGGGTTCTCGGCGAAGAATACGGCGCCGATCGGGCAGACGCAGAATTCGTGTGGGTGCTCGATCCGGTCGACGGCACCCGCGCCTTCGTCGCCGGCCTGCCCCTTTGGTGCACCCTGATCGGCCTGCGCTATCAGGGCCAGCCGATTCTCGGCTTGATCGGCCAGCCCCACATCGGCGAGGTGTTCGTCGGCTCCCAGGCGGGCGGCTCGGTCCTGATCCACGGGCGCGACGAGACGACTCTGAAGGTCCGCCCGTGCCCCCGCCTCACTCAGGCCACCATCGCCGCCACCGATCCGCACAGCTATTTCACCCCCGCCGAACTCGGCGCCTGGAATCAGGTGCGGGCCGCGGCGCGCAATGTGCGGCTGGGCGGGGACGCCTATATCTTCGCCATGGTCGCCCTGGGCTCGATCGACCTTGTCGTCGAGTCCGGCCTGCACCCCTGGGACATCGAGGCGGTGATCCCGGTGATCGAGGGCGCCGGGGGCTTTGTCACCAATTGGCGCGGCGAGCCGCTGGGACGCGAGGCGGGTCAGGTTTTGGCCGGCGGAGACCGCGCCTGTCTCGACGAGGCCCTTGTGTCGTTCAGGCGGTCGGCGGTTTGAATTCAGCCGCAAGGGCGTCGAACTGCGCCCAGAAGGCGTCCCGCACCGCTCCGGTCTCCATCATGATCTCGTGCCGCGAGCCGGGGATCTCCACGTAACGCCCCAGCGGCGCGCGTTCGGCGAAGGCGCGGGCGGCGGCGTTGACGACGACGTGCTCTTCGCCCGCCCCGACAATAACCAAAGGGATGGAGATGGCCTCCGCGGCGCCAGGCCGCGCCGCCTCGGCCATGGCTGTCAGCGCATTGTCCAGCCAACCCCAGGTGATTCCGCCCACCGCCAAGTCGGGGCTGGCCTGTAGTTGCGCACGGTGACGATCCCATCGTCCGCGGTCGTGCGTCAGCGGATTGTCCTCGAACGCGATCGCCGCCGGATCAGCCGCCCGCTCAGACACCAAGGCGCCGCCCAGGCCGATCCAACGCATCAGCCGCGCGGCGGCCACGACCAGCCACCTAGGACGGCGCCCCGTCTGGACGCCGAACATGGGCGCCGACAGCAGAGCCGCCTCGATACGCGGCTCCGTCGGCAGGGCGAGGCCGACGAGGCACCCGCCCATCGAATGGGCCAGGGCGATCCTGGGCCTGGGCAGGCGGTCCGCAAAGGCAGCGATCAGCGCCTGATGATCGCGGACATAGTCACGCCAATCCCGGCAATGGCCCCGGCGGCGGTCGATGTGCAGACGATGCGACAGGCCCTGCCCGCGCCAGTCATGCGCCAGGACCACGAAGCCGCGTCCGGTCAGATCCCCGATGACTTCGAAGTATTTCTCGATCGGTTCGGTGCGCCCCGGACTCAGCACCACCGAGCCCTTCACCGGCCCCTGCGCAGGGAATATCGCCGCCCGAAGCCGGGCCCCGCCGGCCCCGGTGAAGGCTTCCACGACCGCACCCAGGGGAACAGGCGCCTGCGGGACGCCGACCAGACCCAGGCCGGCGACGGTCATTCGGCGGCCGGGGCGCGGGCCAGCAGCGCCTGGAGTTTCAGGGCCGGCGCCATGTCCCCCTGAATCTTGAGCCGGCCCCGCATCATGGCCATGGCCGGATCGAGGCGACCCTGGGCCAGGGCGGTCAGGTCGTCCAGTCGCAGGGTCAGTGTGCAATCGGCGGGGCGGTTCTCGTTGCTCACGACTGGGCCGTCGACAAAAATCACGCCGTCGCCCTTGAGGTCGATCTTGACCGTTTGGCCCAGTCCCGAGGCCCCAGCGAGGGCGGCCCGCAGGCGCTCGGTGATGTGACGGAGGTCGGACATGGCTAGGTCGGCTTTATAAACCGCAAGGTCATGCGGTCGCTCTCGCCAATGGCGTCGTATCTGGCGTGGTCAAAATTGGGGTTGGGCAGTTTCCCCCGGGGAGCGGAAAGCCGGACCGGCGGCAAGGTCCAGACCCCGAAAGGATGGTCGCGCGTGTCCTTGGGGTTGGCGTTGATCTCGCTGGACCGATGGAAGACAAACCCCGCCTCCTCGGCCAGACGGCGGACATAGGCCTCCTGAACATAGCCGTCGGCGGCCAGAACATCCTGGACTCCGCCAGGCGGAATCCGGTGCTCCTCGATCCCCAGGACCCCCCCAGGCCTCAGGGCCGCGAACGCGTCCTTGAAGGCCTTGTCGGCGATGCCAGCCGCCATCCAGTTGTGCAGATTGCGCAGGAACAGCACCAGGTCGGCCGTCCCCGCCGGCGCCACTGGGCCGGAAGTGGGCCCGAAGGCGGTGATGGTCACCTCTCCGTAGAGCTTGGGATTGGCGGCCAGTTTGCCGGCGTAGGCTTGCACGATCTGCGCCGCCGCCGGCTCGCCGGAATCGCCCGTCTGCAGGTTGGCCGCGTAAAACTTGCCCTCCGTCGCCGCCAGGAACGGCGCGATAATATCGGTGTACCATCCGGCGCCAGGCCAGAACTCGACCACGGCGGCGCCCGGCGTCAGCCCCCAGAACTTCAGACTCTCCACCGGGCGGCGCGCCGCATCGCGGGCGCGGTCAGCCGCGGTCCGCCAGGGGCCAGCGGCGGCCCATTCTATAGTAATCTCCGCCTTGTCCTTAGGTATCGGCGGCGCGGGCGGCGGCTTGACCGCCTTGGGTCCGCAACCGGCCAGAACCGCGCCGGCGCCGCAGATCATCAGGCCGCGCCGCGACATTGGGGTGGGCGCGATGCTCACAGGTTTGCAGTCCTCGTATCGCCAGGCGCGGTCGCGCGCCTGGCCGTCGCCGCCCTCACCCCACAGTCAGGCTTCAGCGCGGCTTGCGGAAGCGCAGGGTCATACGGTCGCTCTCGCCGATAGCGTCATATTTGGCGTGATCGAAGGCCGGATCTGACGGCTTGCCCATAGGGGCGCTACGCCGGGTCGGGGGCAGGGTCCACACGCCGAAGGGGTAGTCCTTGGTGTCCTTGGGATTGGCGTTGATCTCCGACCGTCCGTCGAATTTGAAGCCCGCCTTCTCGGCCGCCGCTATGACCGAAGCTTCCGACACATAGCCGTCGGTCACGCCCGGGAGCATCGCCCGCGGGTCCGACCTGTGATCCTCGACGCCGAGGACGCCGCCCGGCTTCAGGGCAGCGAACATCATCCCCATAGCGCGGTCGAGCTGCTGGCCGGGCGCCATCATCCAGTTGTGGACATTGCGGGCAGTGATCACCAGGTCGATCGACCCGGGACGGGCCAGGGCGGTGGTCTTGCCGCCGAACACCACAGGTTCGACATTGCCGAACGTGGCTTTGTCGCCGAAGCGAGCGGCAAAGGCCATGCTGCCCTTCTTGGCGCCTTCGGGGGTCATCGGATCTTCGAGGTCGGAGGTGGTGGCCAGGAGACGGCCGCCGGTGCTCTTGGCGTAGGGCGAAAGGATCTCGGTCCAGTAGCCGCCGCCGGGGATCATCTCGAGCACCGTCTGGCCAGGCCGAAGTCCCCAGAACGACAGCGTCTCGGCCGGGTGGCGGGCGCCGTCGCGCGCCACGAACTGCGGGCTGCGTTGCGGCGCTTTGACGGCGGCCTGCAACGCCGAGTCTTTGGCGAAGGTCGGCGGCAGGGCGCGGGAGCCGCCCGGAAGGGCAAAAGCGGGGGTCGCCGCCAAGGCGAGAAAAGCTGCGGCCGCGGCCGCCGACAGGCGCATCGTCATGGGAAGTCCCTCATGGTCAAGCCAGCACCATGGCCAGGACCGGGCGTCCGCGCAACACCTTGCATGAGGGTTCGCCCTGCCGATCTAGGCCTCGGAGGCGCCGCCAAAGGGTTTGCCAGAAGGGCGACGATCGCGATCGCTCCGCCGCTTATCGAAGGCGGGCCGGCGGCCTGAGCCGCCTGACCCAGACGGAAAGCGGCGTTCGCACCGCCCTTTTTCGTACTAGGCGGCCGCGCCCAGTTCCAGACCGATAACCGCGCCCAGATCGGTCCCGCGGAAGCTGGCGTCGTTGAGGCAGGCCCCGGTGAAGTCGGCGCCGCGCAGGTCGGCGCGATCCATCGACGCCCCCGACAGATCGGCGCCCTGCATCATCGCATAGCGCAGCTTGGCGCCTTCCAGGCTGACGGGATTGCTGCGTCCGCCGCCCAGCGGCAGGGGAGAAAGGGCGGCCTCGCGGACATCGGCCTTGGTCAGGTTCGCCCCCGACAGCCTCGCCCCGCGCAGATCGCTCTTTCGCAGGTGCGCGCCCCGCAGATCAGCGCCATCCAGATGGGCGCCCTGCAACTGCACGCCGGACAGGTCCATGCCGACAAGGCAGGCGCCCCGCATGGATATCGCCGAAAGCGCGGCCCCTTTGAGCCGGCCGCCCAGAGGGCGCAAATCGGCGCCGTCGAGGTTCGCCGGAACGCCTTGCTTGCCGCCGGTCTTGACCCACAGCTGGCTGTTCATGGCGCGGGCGTACAAATCCTCGGCCTGGGCCTCGGCGTCGGCGGAGGGTTGCGACAGGCAGCTCGACAGTTGGATCGCCGTGATCCGAACCCTGCTGACATCTACCCCTGAAAGCACCGCTCCGCTGAGGTTGCAGCCCTCGAGATTGGCGCCGCCGACCTCGGCGTCCTCCAGGATGGCGCCGGAGAGATTGGCGTCCTTGAGATTGGCCCCGGACAGCTTGGCCCCGCGCAGCGCACAGTCGCTGAAATCGGCCGCGAAAGCGGAGGCGCCGTTGAGCTGCGTGCCGTCCAGCGTCGCCCCAGCGAGGATGGCGTGGTCAAGCTCCCCTGCCCGGGTCTCGTGGCTCATGCTTTCCAAGCCCCTGGTGCGGTGAGGCACAGTGATGCGGCCTTCGCGAAAATCAGCCTGGCTGAGATCGGCGAGAGTCAGGTTGGCGCCGCGAAGCGTGACGCCGCGCAGGTCGGCTCTGACCAATCTGGCTCCCCGCAGGTCAGCCTGAACAAAACTGCAGCCGAACAGGTCGGCGCGCTCAAGAATGATCCCTTGCATCCGCGCGTTGTCGAAGACCGAGCCCGACAGGTTTCCGTCCGAAAGATTGCGGCGCGACAGGTCCATCCCAGAAAAATCGATGAATCGCAGATCCGCCCTGCGACCACCGGGGCGGCCCGCCAGGAATCGCTCATGGGCGCCGATCAGAAGGTCGGCCTCCGCCGGGCTCAGGCGTCGCCGTCCGTTGTTGGTGGGTGAGGCCACGGTTAATCCGCCAAATGCGCTGTCCGCGGGACAATATGCCGCAACCGGTAGCCAGGGGGTTAATCTCGCAACCGTCCGTTCTAGCAGGCCTTAGGAAGGCCCTTGGTGCCGTGGGTCTGGGCGCCAACGAGGTCGGAGGGACGCACCTGTGCGCCCGACAGATCGGCGCGCGACAGGTCGGCGCGGATCATCAGCGCCTGACGCAGGTCCGCGCCGCGCAGATCGGCGCCCTTCAAGGCGGCGCTAGTCAGGTCGCAGGGCATGACCCGGTCGTGACCGAGCAGCAAGGGGCCCAGCTGGGCGTCGCGCATGTCGGCCCCGGACAGCCGCGCCCGGTTAAGCCGGGCGCCGCGCAGATCGGCGCGCCGCAGGTTGCAATGGCGCAGGTCCGCCCCTTCCAGGTGGGCGCCCTGGAGCTGAACCCCCTCCATATCGAGGCCGTAGAACACGGCCCCCTTGGCCGACAGGGCGGTTAGGTCGAACCCCTTGATCGTATTCAGGGCGCGCAGGTCAGCCCCGTCGAATGACGACGGCGCGCCATCGCGGCCCTGGCTCTCGCACCAAAGGGCGTGGTCGCGGATCATCTGCTCGTAGGGCATGTGGGCCACATCGCGGCCCGCGGGCGAATCCGACAGCATCCCGTCCATTCGCGCGCCGGTGGTGATGCACTGGTGGATGATGGCCCCGACCATCACCGCGTCCCGCAGGTCCGCCCCGGAGAGATCTGCGCCGGAAAGGTCGGCGCCCGACAGATCGCAGCCCTGCATGGAGCATTGCTTCAGATTGGCCCGCACCATCTTGGCGTCCTTGAGCACCGCATCGGTGAAGTCGGCACGCACAGCCGTCACGCCCGAGAGCTTGGAGCGCTCAAGGTTCGCGCCCGCCAGGATCACCCCGTGGGCCTCTCCCACTCGCCGCGTCGGCTGCAGCACCCGCAGCCCCTTCTCTGCGTCGACCGCCGCGATCGAGCCTTCGCGAAGGTCCGCCTCAAAAAGGTCGGCGCCGGTCAGGTCTGCGCCGCGCATACAGGCTCCGCGCAAATCCGCGCGGCGCAAGCTGGCTTCAGACAGGTCGGCGCCCTGCAGATCGGCGCCGAAGAAGATGGCGTGATCCAGCCGCGCGCCCACTAGGCGGCAACCCTCCAGCACCGCGCCGGTGAAATCGGCGTCCGCCAGATTGCGGTTGGAAAGATCCAGATCGGTCAGGTCCCGCCACGCAAAAGTAGCCCGCGCGCCACCCGGCTTGGCGCTGAACAACAGCTCATGCCGAGCACAGATGCGGTCGGCCTCTTTCTGCGTCAGCCGCAAGGCGGTGTCGGACGAGGCTCTTGCCGGCATGACTCCTCCGCTCGGGGCGCTTATCAGGCCTCGCCGCACCATCGCGCAGTTAGGTTAACGAGCCCCTTGCGAGGCCAAGGAGGCCCTGGGCCGCGGCCGCCTCGGACAGCTCGCTTCCTGCCGGCGTCCACAGTCGCGTGTATCCCGCCTCCGCGTAGCGACGCAGCGCCTCCGCGAGACTCTCCTCAAGCCAAGGCTCGAAGGCCGCGTCGAACCCTTCACCGGTCCCAGCTGTCTCCAGCAGCGGCAGGCCGGTCCTCAGCCTGTGGCGGAAGCCGCGGTAGAGCTCGCCGGCCTCGGCCGCCAGGACGCCGGTGACGACCGCCACCCCGGCGCGGACAAGGCGGTCCGGACCCTGACCGGACGAAAGCGGGTCCGGATTGTCGCAGGCGATCACCACCCGCCTCACCCCTGAAGCGATCAGGCGCTCACTGCAGGACGGGGAGCCGTTCGAGCGGCGGGCGCAAGGCTCGAGGGTCAGATAGGCGTCGGCGCCGCGCGCGAGCGGGCCTGCCAAGGCCTGCTCCTCGGCATGAGGCCGCCCGCCGGCGGCGGTGCAGGCTTCGGCGGCGACCACTCCGTCCAGCACAAGGACACATCCGACCACCGGATTGGGCCAGGTCCGGCCGAGGTTCCCCCTCGCCAGGACGACGGCCCGGCGCATCCAGCCGAGGTCGCCCGGCGCCGTCACGCCGGCAGAGGGGGCAGCGGCGTGGCGCGCGCCGCATCCAGATAATGCGCCGAGACCGGGCGAAGGCGGCCGTCGAGCTCGATCAGCAACGGATTGCCCGTGGGGATTTCGACATCGACGATCGCCGCATTATCCACTTCGAACAGCAGCTTGACGATGGCCCGCAGCGAGTTGCCGTGGGCAGCGACCAGAAGGGTCTGGCCCGCCTTCAGCTGCGGGGCGATTTCGAGGTTCCAATAGGGCTCGACCCGTTCAAGGGTGGTCTTCAGGCTTTCGGTCGCGGGCACCGCGACGCCGGCGTAACGGCGGTCGGCGGCGAAGTCGTGCTCGCCCCCGGCGGACAAGGGCGGCGGCGGCACGTCGTAGGAGCGGCGCCAGATCTTGACCTGGTCCTCGCCGTGGAGGGCGGCGGTCTCGGCCTTGCCCAGGCCGGTCAGGCCCCCGTAATGACGCTCGTTCAGCCGCCAGTCCTTGGTCACCGGAACCCAGACCTGGCCGGCGGTCTCCAGCGCCAGGCAGCAGGTGCGGATCGCCCGCGTCAGGACCGAGGTATAGGCCCGGTCAAAGGCCACGCCGGCCTGTTTGATCAAGGCCCCGCCCTTGCGGGCCTGCGCCTCGCCCTCGGCCGTCAGGTCGACGTCCACCCATCCGGTGAAGCGGTTCTCCAGATTCCACTGGCTTTGGCCGTGGCGCAGCAACACGAGCGCGGGCATGGATATCCTTCATGGCAGAGGGCCTGTCCCAGGCGGGCTAAGGCTTCCCATCCGGGGCGTCAACCCGGCGGCTTTGGTGGCCCCGCGCGGCGGGCCTTGCTATAGACGCCGCCGAAGCTTGAAAGCGCCGCGCTACGCATGACCGACCGTGTGTTCTATCCGCTGATGATCCTGACCCTGGCCGCCGTGGTCGCCCTGGCGGCCGTCTGGCCCCAGGGGGACGGCGCCCGTTCGCCGGGCCCCTTCGGCCATGCCCCGACCCAGCAGACCGCCGCCGCCCGCGCCGCCCAGGCGCGCGAGGCCGCGCGCATTGAGGCGGAGAACGCCCGAAAGGCCGAAGCCCAGCGTAAGGCCGACGAGGCCGCCGCCGCCCAAGCCGCCCAGGCGCGGGTAAGAGCGAAGCTAAGATGAGCGCCGCCTTTGACGCGGTGGCGGTCGGCCGCAGGGTCCTGTCCGTCGAGGCCGGCGCCCTGGAGCGGATGGCGAGCGAACTTGGCGACCCGTTCGCGCGGGCCGTCGAGGCCGTGTTCATAGCCCGGGGCCGCGTTGTCTGCACCGGCATGGGAAAATCGGGCCACGTCGCCCGCAAGATCGCCGCCACCCTGGCCTCGACGGGCCAGTCGGCGCTGTTCGTCCATCCCGCCGAGGCCAGCCATGGCGATCTGGGCATGATCGGCCCCGGCGACGTCGTGCTGGCCTTGTCCAAGTCTGGCGAAGGCCGGGAGTTGGCCGACATCGTCGCCTACGCCAAGCGGTTCGGCATACCCTTGCTGGCCATGACCGCGGCGCCGTCCAGCGCCCTGGGACGGGCCGCCGACATCGTCCTGCAGCTGCCCGACGCGGAGGAGGCGACAGCGGAGATCAACGCGCCGACGACCTCCACCACCCTGCAGCTTGCACTCGGCGACGCTCTGGCCGTCGCCCTGCTGGAGCGGCGCGGATTCACCGCCAGCGACTTCCACGTTTTCCACCCCGGCGGCAAACTGGGCGCGATGCTGCGCACCGTCGGCGATCTGATGCACGGCCCGGATGAAGTTCCCCTGGTGGGGCCCCAGGCGCCGATGCGTGAAGCCCTGCTGGTCATGACCGAGCGGCGGTTCGGGTGCGTGGGCGTCCAGGGCTCAGACGGTCGCCTGCTGGGGATAGTCACCGACGGCGATCTTCGCCGCCACATGGACGGGCTGATGGACCACACCGCCGGCGAGGTGATGACCCCCTCGCCTAAGACCGCCCCGCCCTCGATGCTCGCCGCCGAGGCCCTGAAGCGGATGGGCGACCCCCTGCCCGCGGTCACCGTACTGTTCGTCGTCGAGGACGAACGGCCCGTCGGCATTTTGCACATCCATGACCTGCTTCGCGCCGGGGTGGCGTAAAGTCCGCCCGGCCCCTGAGCTAGCCCTTGGCCTCGGGCGCTGCGGCGCCTAAGAGGCTGCTCGTTCCTGTCTGTGAGGCTCCATGTTCCCCGCGCCGCGCTCCGATCTGATCCCCAACACCCTGGCCTATGAAAACGAGGCCTTGGTCAAGCAGACCGGCTTTCGCGAGTATGACGCCCGCTGGCTGTTCGGCCCGGACATCAACCTGCTCGGCATCCAGGCCCTAGGGCTGGGCCTGGGGACCTATATCCAGGAGCTGGGTCACAGCCGGATCGTCGTCGGCCATGATTTCCGCAGCTATTCCCTGACGATCAAACAGGCCCTCAGCCTGGGCCTGATCGCCGCCGGTTGCGAAGTGCTCGATATCGGCCTGGCTGTGTCGCCCATGGCCTATTTTGCTCAGTTCGACCTGGACGCCCCCTGCGTGGCCATGGTCACCGCCAGCCACAACGAGAACGGCTGGACCGGGGTCAAGATGGGCGCCCAACGGCCCCTGACCTTCGGCCCCGAGGAGATGGGGCGGCTGAAGGCGATCGTGCTCGACGGCGAGTGGGCCGAACGGCCGGGCGGCAAGCTGACCCGCGTCCCTGGGGTGATGGAACGCTATATCGCCGACGCCGCCAGCCGCGTGAACATCTCGCGCCCGCTCAAGGTCGTCGCCGCCTGCGGCAACGGCACCGCCGGCGCCTTCGCCCCCGACGCCCTGCGCCGGATGGGAGTGGCGGTGGTGATCGAGATGGACTGCGAGCTCGACTACACCTTCCCCAAATACAACCCCAATCCCGAAGACAGCATCATGCTGCACGCCATGGCCAAGACCGTGCGCGAGCACAAGGCGGACCTGGCCCTGGGCTTTGACGGCGACGGCGACCGGTGCGGGGTGGTGGATGACGAGGGCGAGGAGATCTTCGCCGACAAGATCGGGCTTATGTTGGCGCGCGACCTGTCGCAGCTCCAGCAGGGCGCCACCTTCATCGTCGATGTGAAATCCACCGGCCTCTACATCACCGATCCGGTGCTGAAGGAGAACGGCGCCACCACGGTCTATTGGAAAACCGGCCACAGCTACATCAAGCGCAAGACCGCCGAACTGGGGGCGCTGGCCGGGTTCGAGAAGTCGGGCCACTTCTTCTTCAACGAGCCGCTGGGCCGCGGCTACGACGACGGGCTGATCGCCGCCGCCGCCATCCTGGCGATGCTCGACCGCAATCCGGGCAAGACGCTGTCCGACTTGAAGAAGGCCCTCCCGGTGGCCTTCACCTCGCTGACCATGTCGCCGCACTGCGCCGACGAGACCAAATACGGGATCGTCGATCAGGTGGTCGCCGACTATGAGGCCCTGGCGGCCGTTGGCGGCTCGATCCTGGGGCGCAAGATCGCCTCGGTCCTGACGGTCAACGGAGTGCGGGTGACTCTGGAAGACGGCTCCTGGCTGCTGGTGCGAGCCTCGTCCAACAAGCCGGAACTGGTGGTGGTGGTGGAGAGCCTGTCATCGGAGGACGACATGCGCGATCTGTTCCACAAGGAAGTGAAGCCACGCTTGGCGAAGTTCGCCGAGGTAGGGGCCTACAACCAGGAAATCTGAGCGCCGGCTAGCGCAGCAGCAGCGTGGCAGTCGCAGCCCAGGCGCAGGCGCCCGCGGCGACCAGCAGCGCCAGCTTGACCGCGCACCAGCCCGTGACACGGCGGCTGCGCAGGCCCCGGCGAACGGGAGAGTGGGCGATGGTCATCGGTCTCGTTTCCTGTCACGGAGCGCGTCCTCTGAGGTGGAACGCTACTTCGCTGCGAGGTCCGGAGCCCGCAGCGATTGGCCGTGTCGCAAGACTGGCACAATATTACTGCTCAGCAACCTTAATCGGCCCGCTCAGGCTGCGGCCTTTCGTACCGCACCGGCGATTTCGCTGACAACCTCGGCCACCAGCTGCTCGTCGTCGCCTTCGGCCATGATGCGGATCAGAGATTCGGTGCCCGACGCACGCACCACCAACCGGCCCGATCCCGCGAGCCGGGCCTCCGCTGAAGCGATCGCCGACTTGACCGTCGCCGCTTCCAGCGGCTTGCC
>Ga0105047_10008676_pt1 | contig 16909 bp, 9 predicted proteins | sample MAT04_FD_78384 | JGI IMG/M metagenome (GOLD analysis project Ga0105047, IMG submission 78384) | Freshwater microbial communities from Lake Fryxell liftoff mats and glacier meltwater in Antarctica - MAT-04 (megahit assembly) | ecosystem: Environmental > Aquatic > Freshwater > Ice > Liftoff...
ATCCCAGGAAACGTTACCATCGATCTCCGCAATTTCGATTTGTTTGGCTCCGCTGGTTAGTGGGATTTCTTCGATCGTTCGAAAGCGGAATTGCAGGTGAAGCAGATTTTCCAGCAGTCCGACTTGCCCTGTTTTGCCGTCGATCGTGACAACGTCTAGGTCGAGGTCGCGATCCAAATCAGCGATGGCCATCCCGACGACGTCACGTCGATCAAAGTCATCGCCAGCTTGCGGAGTCCTGGCTTCGAAAAAGGTTCGGTTGCCTCGGTTGATGAAAATCCGAAGTCCCCGATTGCGAGTGGCGAAGACAAGATCCAAATCGCCATCGCCTTCGAGATCGCCAGCAATCGCACTGGCAACTTCAGACACATCTTCCAAGCCGGTACTCTTCGGAACGACCGATAATCGATCTTTGTCAGGTGTGATGCTGCGTCCATCGACCACAACCAACTTTACGCCTTCGTCTCCGTAAACCAGTAGGCTCAATAGTGTTGAATGTCGTGACGGACTGATCTTCGCTTGTGCTGCTTCGTCTGCTTGATTGCGAGTCGCCTGCAGTCGCTGCGAGTCGCTGGCATCGACCATGAACAGGTCTGCTGCGATCGCGCCGGTAACGCTTCCCGGCAGCGAAATGGTGCCACCGTTGCTCCATTCAACTCCGTTCGCATTCGTCCAAACGGTTGCGACACCGCTGCTTGCAAACGTGACTATGTCTGCGTCCAGGTCGAGATCAAAATCGATGGGTACGGCGAACGTGACATCGGCTTGATCTCCGATGGGTAACGGTTTGAAGCGAAGCGGCATTGTTCCGGCGATGATCGGTTGACTTTTGGCAATGTCCTGAGACAGCCTGCGCAGGACATCAAAGCTGAGGCGATCTAGCGGGTGCGGCGACGTTCTACGTCGATCGGTTTTTACCAAGTCGGTGCTATTGAGGACGTTGAACCAAAGCAGCATCTGATTGCTCGCCGACGGCCAGTCGCTGGCCTTGATCGCATCGACAATCTTCTGCACAAGCTCATCAGGTGTCAGACCGATGGATTGGGTTTGAACTCGCAGGGTCGGTTCGATCGCGCGAGCAAGGCGAACCGTTCGTTGCACCGCATCGATCGCGCGGTCTGACTTGGCGTCAATGTTCAGTCGCGCCGCCCGCAGCGCAACAAACAGATTGTCGGGGTGCTGTGTCGACAATGCACTCATCGCGCTTGCTGCGCGATCTTGAATGTCCTTTGGCAACCCGGTGGTAGGCGACTCAAGTTCATCCAGGACGCGAGACAATGGTCCGCCGAGCACGACCGACTTGGGCTCGTCTTTAAGTTCGCCTTCGATACTATTGACCAAGCGATCAAAGATCTCGCGGCGAAGCGACTTCGCCACCGATGAAGGCAACAGTGACGCTTCTTGCAGATCGACACGGTTTTGTAACCACGCCCTGGTGACCTTGTCGTTGCTCAATCTGCCGAAATCTTCGATCGCCGATTTGGCTTGTTCAATCGCCCCAGGAAGTTGGCGTCGTGCGGCTTGTTTTCCCTCGGCGTCAAGCAACGCATTGCTTGTCAGTTCGGTAAGTGCGTCGACGTTGAGTGCGCGATTGAGCGCGCGGTTGAGTGCAATCGAAACATCTTGAGGCAGTTGCTCGAAGAGGGTCGACCATGCTGCTTCGGCGGGTTGCGACTCAAGATTCTCCGTCGCAGCCAGCGCCGTGCGAGCAAGTTCAAGTTGTTCGGCTGCGCGAGTTGATTTCAACGTCGCAAGATTCTTTTTTTGAATGACAAAAGCCGCATAGCCTAGTCCGCCGACAATTAGCACGATCGCAACAATCGCGACCCTATACTTGTTCATCATCTGCTCCTCATTGGACTTTCGCATTCTGACGTCATGGCCGATCTTTTCGGTCTAAAGAGCCGTCCGTTTGCCTAGCCTGGGCCATCAGCGCCATTGGCTCGAGCTAGTGATTTGTCCATTATAAAAATTGGGGTTGATAGTTTAGGGTGGCACGCCCTTCGAAGACTCAGGGACGTGCCACCCAACCTCGTTGTCTAAGATTGATGTTACAGGCGGTTGGTAATTGCTTTCGTTTCGCGATCAAACTGAAACAGTTGCAACTTCTTTGGGTCAGCGATAAACAGCGATTTTTCATCGATCGCAATCCCGACCGGTCCAACTAGCGGTTCACCCTCAAACCATTTTTCAGTCTTGCCATCAGCGGTGAACTTCCAGATCGACTTGCCATAGCCATCGGTGACATAGCCGTGGTCGCCCGCCCACACCAGTCCGTTGGGGTATTGGTAAGGACGTCCCGTGATAATCGGTTCGCTTGTATTCGCCTCAACATCAATGCGATGTATGGCAGCGTCATCCGGCGTTACGGCCCATAGCTTTCCGTCGTTATCGAATGCTAAGCCACGTGCATTGACTCGGGCCACGAGTTCGGGTTTGCCACCTTCAACGGGCAAACGAAACACAGCACGCTTCTCCGCGTCACCGACATAAATCGTTTTCTTGTCGGGTGAAACTGCAAGTGCCATGGCGATGCCGATGTGTCCTTCGCAGAGCGGTTTAGGTTCTGCGTTTTGCGTTGCGATGTGGTATACCTCACGTGTCGCCGAGTCACCGACCAAGATCCCGCCAGCGGGATGGAGGACGACGCATCGCGGACGATTGAGCGGCTTTCGCAAGAATTTTGAACCCAACACGAATAGTTCGCGTTTACCTTCAACGACTTGCCACACACCCGGAAGATCGAGGTCGACGACGTATAGCGAACCGTTGTCCGTGGCAACATTCAGGGGATATTGCAGTGTCGCTGGTTTCTCGGGTTCAGCCTTATTATCGTCTGCTGCTGATCTGACGGCGATCAGCAACGTTAAACCAAAGAGCAAGACTAGGGCTGTCAAATGCGGACGCAACCTGACTTTTGAGGAAACGCACTGTTCCCTGTCAACAAAGCAAAACATCGCTTTTTCCAAAAAGAGAAGAGAAAGATTAAAAAGCCAAGCAGAGAGTTTAGCTGGGCCATGCGATTGCTCCAATACTGCTAACGACGGGGCGCCTATTTGCTGCACGACGCTTAATCTCCGCGGTAGGCATTGGGTGTGATCTCGAATCGCTTTAACTTACGATCCAGGGTGCTGCGTTCAATGCCCAGGACGATAGCCGCTTTGCTCTTGTTTCCGTTGACTTCTCGAAGCACTGCAATCAGATGCTGTTGCTCGATCTCGTTGAGAGAATTTAGTTTCATAGGCGTGGCAGTTGCAACGACCGACAGTGTGTTTTGTTTTTGGGGATCAGGCGTAGGCGTTGGTTGCGTTGACTGCGTTGGCTGCATTGATTGGGGCAACGTCATGTTCAGATCGTCGATGTCGATCGTTGCATTGCAACCGAGCACAACGGCTCGCTCGATCACATTTTTTAATTCGCGAATGTTGCCTGGCCACGAGTGCATTTGCAAAGCCTGCGTTGCGTCGATGGTAAAGCCATCGACGGGGCGAGCCGTCTTTTCGCTGAAGTAGCGCAGGTAGTGATCTGCGATCAGCAAGATGTCTTCGCGACGTTCGCGGAGTGGCGGAACGATGATTTCAACCACGTTCAAACGATAGTACAGATCCGCGCGAAACTTGCCCTGCTGGACTTCGAGCGGAAGATCACGATTGGTCGCTGCAATGAGACGAACATCGACGCGGATCGGAAGCTGACCACCAAGCCGTTCGAACGGATGGCCTTCTAAGACTCGCAGTAGTTTGGCTTGCAGGTCGATGCTCATCTCACCGATTTCATCCAGCATCAACGTGCCACCATTGGCGGACTCAAATTTGCCCTTTTTTTGTTCTGTCGCGCCGGTAAAAGCACCTTTTTCATGGCCGAAAAGTTCGCTTTCGAGCAGTGTTGGCGAAAGCGCAGCACAGTTAAGACAAATCATTGGCGCGTCGCGGCGCGGGCTCGCATGATGAACGGCAGCCGCAACCAACTCTTTTCCAACACCCGATTCACCTCGAATCAGCACCGTCGTGTTGGTTCTGGCAACTCGAGAGATCACTGACTTCACTTGACGGATCGCGGCGCTGTCACCAATGATTTGAATCGAGTCCTCCAGCCGTTCACGAAGTCGCTCAATTTGACGCCGGCTTTGACGAAGCGATTGAGCAAGCTGACCGCGAGTCCTTAGATTGTCAACGGCAGCCGCCAAAACACCCGCAGCGGCGATGGCAAGGTCAAGTTCTGTGGCGGAGAAATCGATCGTCGGGTTGGTCGAATAGAGGTGCAGGTATCCTATCGCCTCGTGAGCACGATCCTTGCCGCCTTTGAGCGCAACCGGTGCGACGATCGCGGTCGTGACTGAGTAGTCCCCTCGGCTATCGGCGTCCTGCAGTTCGTTGTCGTCGGCAATGTTGCGCGCAATGACGGCGTTGCCACTCGCCAAGACAGAGTGAACGATCGACGCTGCTGGCGGACGATAAGAGCGATTGTCATTGCTGAGAAACGAGACCAGCGAGGCAGGGGGCGGTAGCAAAGAAACATCGGACGCGGTGCGTGTCGCACTTGCCGCGCGTTGACTTGGCGGCAAGAAAACGCCGCCTCCCGAGCCTCGAATGGCGGCAGTGACAATTTCTAGCGTGGCTTGGGAAGCTTCGTCGATCGATTCCGCAGATGCCAGCCGATAGGCCAAGCCAAACAGCGACTGCCAAGCGTCTTGGTCGCGATGGTCATTCGATGATGAGCTCAAGGCGGAGTTTAGGAATCGACTGTTCGCTGCCCGATGAGTGATCGCATCTTTCCCCAACTCGTTCAACGTGATCTGGCCATCCATCGTCAATTGGTCGTCTGTCTGCTGTGAAGTCGCCTCGGTGACCAGCGGGCCAGACGTGGCGAGCGCACTGGAGACACTTGTCATGAACGTCATCGCACAGCCCGCAACCTCGATGCAGCATCCTTCGCTAAGCGGCTTGGCGACGTTGATGCGATCGCCGTCGACGCTGGTGCCGTTTCGGCTCCCCAAGTCACGAACCCACCATCCCCCGTCTTCCCAGCGGATTTCGGCATGTTGACGGCTGGCTTGATGGCTTCGAATCACGATTTGGTTGGCCGACGATCGGCCGATGATCGCAGTACGATCGGGAGAAAGCCGCAGCAAATCGGTCCAGCGTCCGCCTCGGCGTACGACCAAGAACGCTCTCGCTCGGGCGTACGACGGGTCGGGACCGTCCTGAGAAGCGTTCGCCATATAACCAGTGAATAGAGGGGTGTCGAAAGGGCGGGATCGCCGAAAATTCAAGCGTTACGACCGGATCATCGACAAAACTTTTATTGTAACTTACGGTCCCGGAGACTATTCTAAATGGTCGCGATACGAAAGCTAAGTGGCAACGCCTCTACATTTCGCTTTTCACGGAGAGTTGCGAAGGCTGCAACTGACGAAAAATATGCGAAATGTTTGTCGAACTTTTAGCGTTTAATGTCGATGGCGGCTTATCCTGATGCTTGGTTCATCGCAAACCAGCAATTCACAAACGACGACGAAATCACCAAACTTTCCGGAGTTGCCCGATGGGTATTCCCGCAACGCAACGAGATCGAATTACGAATATGACATCACTTTTCAAAAAAAGCACGCTGTCGAACCTCCGCTGTTATCTAGCGGCAAGCCTGTTCCTGCTTGGTTTTTCGTCCAATGCCTCAGCACAGATCGGCGGCGGATTCGGACAACAGCAAGCCGTCGGTGGTGTGATCGTTGACACAAACGGCGTGATTCGATCGGCGACCGTCGATGAACGAAAAGAGACGCTGGCGGCAATGCGGCTAGCGATTCCAGCGGCGGCTGGCGATCTGGCCCAAGCCAATGAACTTCGCATGATTTCGCTGTCAAAATTGCAGGCCGCCGTCGCGGATTTGGAGAAATCGGGAACGCCGATCTCGGACGAAATGCGATATCTCGCTGGCTTGCAACGAATCGAGTACGTGTTTGTATACCCTGAGCAAAATGACATTGTGATCGCGGGGCCTGCTGAACCGTGGATGGTGCGCGACGACGCATCCGTTGTCGGCGTCAACAGCGGGCGTCCCGTCGTGACACTTGATGACCTCGTCGTCGCGTTTCGTAGTGTCGAAACCGCTCGTAACGAGGGAATTACCTGCTCCATTGAGCCAACCCCTGAAGGTCGTCAACGCCTGCAAAACCTGCTGAAGAACGTAACGATGCGAGTTGGCCAAGACCCATCGGGACTTGAACCCGCGATGCGCGAAGCCTTTGGTCCCCAACTCATTAAGTTGACGGGTGTGTCAAAAGACAGCCACTACGCCCGCACGCTTGTTGCTGCTGATTATCAGATGAAGCGAATTGCGATGGCCTTGGAGAAGGCCCCGATCGAAGGATTGCCAAGTTACCTAAACATCGCTAAGGGTCAGCGAACTTCGGCAAGTTCGAATCCGCGTTGGTGGATGGCTTGCAACTACGAGGCACTTTCACGCACGGAGGATAAGTTGGCTTGGAAACTTGTTGGGCAAGGTGTGAAAACGCTCACCGAGAACGACTTGATCAGCAAAACCGGCGTGGCAACTCCCGCAAATCAAATCGATCCGCTGGCACAAAAATGGGCCGACACGATGACAGCCCGGTACGACGCATTGTCTCAAGCCCAATCTGTTTTTGGTGAGCTTCGCAATTGTATCGACCTATCCGTTGTGGCGACATTGATTGTTCAGGAGCGATTGGCCGAAAAGGCTGGCTGCGATCTTTCGACCTTGCTCGGGACAGTGGAAACAGAAAAATTCAACATTCCGACAACCGTCGAGCCGCAGTGCAGCTTTGTCCGTGGCCGTTCCGGCTGGGTGGTAACTGCGTCAGGCGGCGTCGACGTGAATGCGTTTGAAGTCGTGGAGAAACAGACCACAGCTCCTGAGTTGGCCGACGTTCGCAATGGCAAGCCTGCTGTGGACGCAGTTCGCTGGTGGTGGAACGGCTGATTCTTTCTGGCCGGTTCTCTCTGCGTTATCCCATCAACGCATGGTGTTTGATGCGTTTTCCTTTTCGACCCCCTTTTCCGATTGGGTGTCTGTTCCGGTACGATACTGTTCCCGATGATCGCTGTTTGACAATCGTCAACGTTTTCAGCGATCCGTTGTTCGGAAGAAAACAGGAAAATGGTACCGATGTCGATTCAAATAGTCCGGCAATATCGTTCTTGCACTCGTTTGGCCGCATTTGTTGCTGCAACGCTGGCTGCAAGTCATCTTTGTTTTGCTGATGCCCCGGACGTCGGTACGAAAGCGGTTTCGACTACCCAACAGCCCCCTACCGCCGACGCTGCGGCACCTCAAACAAAACCGGCGACCACGGAAAACGCCCCCATGAAAATTACTGAGATCGAAGGCATTACTGAGTACCAACTTGAAAACGGCGTTCGCGTGCTGCTGTTTCCTGACGACACCAAAGACGTCGTGACCGTCAATATGACGGTTTTTGTCGGTTCTCGTCACGAAGGCTATGGCGAGGCTGGGATGGCTCACTTGCTGGAACACATGCTTTTCAAGGGCACGCCAATGCATCCAAGCGTCCCAAAGTCATTGCAAGACCGAGGAGCAAATTTTAACGGCACCACTTGGTTAGACCGCACGAATTACTACGAGACGCTTCCTGCGACCGACGATAATCTTGAATTTGCGATCCGTCTGGAAGCTGACCGAATGGTGAATAGCAACATTAAAGGTGAGGATCTGGCGACGGAGATGACCGTCGTTCGCAACGAGTTTGAGCGTGGCGAGAACTCTCCGATGGGCGTCTTGATGCAGCGAATGCAGGCCGTTTCGTACGAGTGGCACAACTACGGCAAAAGCACGATCGGAAACCGCAGCGACATTGAACGTGTGCCGATCGTCGCGCTTCGCCGATTCTACAAAAAGTACTATCGCCCCGACAACGTGATGGTCATCCTTGCCGGAAAGTTTGATCCAACCAAGGCGTTGGGTTACGTTCAAACCCACTTTGGCGCGTTAGCGGTTCCCGATGAACCGATCGAGCCCACCTACACCGTTGAGCCTGCTCAGGATGGCGAACGGACTGTCGTCCTGCGCCGCGTTGGTGATATTCAATACGCCGGTGCTGCCTATCACATTCCTGCCAGCAGCCACCCTGACTTTGCGGCAATGAAGGCGCTCGTATACGTGTTGGCCGACGAACCCAGCGGTCGTCTTTACAAGCAGCTCGTCGAAACCGAACTGGCATCGAATGTGTTTGCGATGGCATCGGCTCTACACGACCCAAGCACGCTAATGCTATTCGTTGAAGTATCCAAATCCGCTTCGATTGAGCAGGCTCGAACGGCCATGATCGACGGGATTGAAACGGTCTGGGACAGTGCTCCGGTCACAGACGAAGAAGTCGACCGTGCCAAACAACAGATACTGAAAGCACGCGAACTGGAATCATCAGACTCCAACCGGATTGCAGTTTCGCTTAGCGATTGGGCCGCCCAAGGTGACTGGCGACTGTACTTCATGTATCGCGACATGGTTGAGGCATTGACGGCCGACCAAGTTCAAGCCGTCGCCAAGAAGTACCTTGTCCGAAACAACCGCACCGTCGGGTTATTCATTCCGTCCGAAAAGGCAGAACGGGTCTCCGTTCCCGAAGCTCCTAATTTAGCCAAGCTTCTTGATGGCTACCAAGGCCGCGCACAAGTTGCACTGGGCGAATCGTTTGACGTTGACCCAATGGCGATTGAAAAGCGGACCGAACGCGGACAACTTTTTGATGGCTACATGTTTGCGATGCTGCCAAAGAAAACGCGTGGCGAGTCGGTGACGCTAACCATGACGCTTCGTTTTGGTGACGAGAAATCGCTCCAAGGCCGTGTGGGTGCCGCTGAGCTTGTCGGTGCACTCATGCAGCGGGGCACAGAATCGAAGAGCTATCAAGAGCTTCAAGATACGCTTACCAAGTTGCGAGCCGAGCTGACCATGAACAGCACTCCTGGACTCTTGCAACTGAAAGTGACAACGAAACGCGAGTTCCTAACCGAGACGATCAACCTGATCAGCGAGATTTTGCAGAAACCAAAACTTGACGCTGCCGAACTTGAAGTCCTTCGCCGGCAAGTCATTACAGGCATCGAAAGTTCACTCACCGAGCCGCAGGCTCTTGTGCCGCTGGCGGTCACTCGAAAACTTTCTCCCTACGACAAAGCAGACGTCCGATACGTGCCGACCATCGAAGAGGAATTGGCGATGTACCGCGCGGTGACGGTCGAAGAGGTAAAAGAGTTGCACTATGACTTTGTCGGCGCTAGCGCTGGCGAGGTAGCCGTCGTCGGAGACTTTGATGCCGAGGCAACGAAGGATCAATTGCGGAAATTATTCGCGACTTGGAAGAGCAAGAAACCGTACGCCAGGATCGACCGCCCTGCGATTACCAACATCCCTGGCGGGTTGGAACGAATTCAAACACCGGACAAGTCCAATGCGATGCTTTTCAGCAGCCAGCAGTTTGCACTGGATGATGAATCGCCTGAGTACGCGGCCCTGGATATCGGTAACTTCATCCTTGGCGGTGGAACGCTTAGCAGTCGCCTCGGCGATCGCGTTCGACAGCAAGAAGGTCTCTCTTACGGTATTCGATCAGGCGTGACGGCGCGTCACCGCGATCTGCGAACTGACTTTACGCTGTACGCGATTACCAACCCGGCAAACGTGGATCGCTTGATGACGGTGATTAATGAAGAACTTGTCAAGCTTCGCAACGAGGGCGTTACCGCCGATGAACTTGCCAGAGCCAAAGAATCGTATTTGCAGGCCGAAAAAGTAAGGCGTGCCGAGGACAAGGGCTTGGCGAGCCAATTGCTGGGTACAATGTTCAATCGGCGCACCTTGCAGTTTACCGCAGACTACGAGAAACGAGTTGCCGAATTGACCATTGATGATGTCAACAGCGCGATCAAGAAGTACATTCTTCCGGATAGCTTGGTCATGGCCGTTGGCGGCGATTTTGAGAAGAAAGAGTAACCATTCACTCCATCATCCACAGCCCTTCTCCCTTGACTAAAGGGGCGAAGGGAGCAGGAATTTTTACCGATCATGACTCGAACAATGATGTTACAAGCCGCTTTCGTTTTGGCCGTAGCGATTGCGACGACTGCGCACGGGCTTGAGAACCCTGCCCTTGAGAAGCCTGCCCTTGGGAAGCCAGGGCTTGAAATTGCGGATAGTCAATATGACGAATTGATTCCTCGCTACTTGCTTGGGTTGGTTCACGCACCGGAGGTCCATTCGGAACTAAAGCTTGCTCCAGAGCAAGTGACAGCCCTCGAAACTTTCTTCCGCGAACTCGATGCGGTTTGGTTTCCATCACGTTTGTTGTCTGCCGACAAACAAGCCGCTTCGCTTCGAGTCCTCGAGGAAAAAGTCTGGGATTGGTTCCGCGATCATACTTCGGTCGAGCAGCAAAAGAGACTTCAGCAACTTGAGTACTACGCGCAGAGCGGCCGAATGCTGCTACGCGATGACGTTAGCAAACGAATTGGATTGCAAGCCACTCAACTTGCCAAACTCGCCGAGCTCGCAAGGGCAACGGACGTCGCTCAGCAAAAACTTTCGCGATCGCAATTCGGAGATCCTGAGATTGCGGCGACGCAAGCGACGCTTACCGAGAATGTAAAAGCAGAACGAGCGGCGCTGGCAAAATTTGTGCGTCCTGAACAGCGGCAAAAACTTTCGGACCTGCTCGGTCCAGCGTTTGACCCCACCAAGCTAAAGCGCATCTATGCGATGGCTCCAGAATTCATTGAAGTCAAGCACTGGGTCAACTGCGAGCCGCTGACGATTCGCGAGTTGAAAGGCAAGGTGGTGATCGTGCAGTTCTATGCGTTCCAATGCCACAACTGCCACGCGAATTTCGGCATCTACCAGCGTTGGCACAAGGAGCTGTCAGATAAAGGTGTGGTCGTTGTCGGAATTCAAACGCCTGAAACCAGTGCCGAGCGAGAGCCAGCAGCCGTCAAAGCTGCCGCGGCAGAACGAAGCCTCGACTTTCCGATTCTGGTTGACCTGGAGTCCAAGAACTGGGCGGCATGGGGTAACACGATGTGGCCAACCGTCTATGTGGTCGACAAGAACGGTTACATCCGTCACTGGTGGCAAGGTGAGCTAAATTGGCAAGGTGCCACAGCAGATAAAACGATCGAAGACATTGTCGATGGCTTACTAGCCGAAAAAATGTAAACGGCGTTTTTTGAAGTCGCTATTTTGGTGCTCTGCCTCGGTTTTTGGAAACGCGACGCGTAAGCGAGGACCGCATCAATATCGCTTTTTCCTCGCTTACGCGTCGGGTTAACAAAAAATCGCAACTTCAAAAACGGCGGTCAGGCCCCGAGTTGCACGAGGTCGCGACGATCGTTGGCTTCGATCGCACGGCGCTCAAGATCCTCGTTGACCAACTGGTACCAAACGTCGCGTTGCCTGGGCACAAAACCCAGTTCCTCGATCGCCTCCCGAATCTGCCGCAGCGTTAGGAAGTGTACCGTCCCGGCTTCAGCAACGACGTTCTCCTCAATCATCAAGCTTCCCATGTCGTTGGCACCAAATAGCATTGCTAACTGTCCAATCTTCAATCCTTGCGTCACCCAACTGCTTTGAATGCTGGGCACATTATCCAAGAATAAACGGGCCACCGCTTGGGTTTTCAGATACTCGAACGATCCGGTTGGCGCGATCTGCGACAGCGCGGTGTGATCGGGCTGAAACGTCCAGCAGATGAATGCGGTGAATCCGTTTGTTTCATCTTGCAAGTCTCGGAGCCGTTGTAAATGCTCGATACGCTCAGCTAACGTTTCGACATGTCCGAACATCATCGTCGCTGTGCTGATTCCGCCCATCCGATGCCAGACTCGCATCACATTCAACCAGTCATCCGTCATCACTTTGCCACGCGTTAACTCGCTTCGAACGCGGTCAACCAAAATTTCTGCACCGCCACCAGGAATGCTCCCGAGGCCAGCGGTTCGTAGTCGCTGCAGCACTTCTTCAAGCGGCAACTTGTTGACTTTCGTAAAATGATGAAGCTCTGGCGGACTGAAGCCGTGAATGTTGATTGACGGGCATTCCCGCTTGATATCCTGCAACATCTCCTCATACCAATCGAGCGAAAACTTTGGGTGCAGGCCGCCTTGCAACAGAATCTGATTGCCACCAAGCTCAACGGTTTCTCTTACTTTGGCAAGCAGGACTTCACGTGGCAGTACGTAACCTTCGTCGCTCTTGGGTCCACGATAGAACGCGCAGAAATTACACACCGCCGTGCAGATGTTCGTGTAGTTGATGTTACGATCGACGTTATAGGTTCGGTACGGCTCGGGGTGCAAACGTCGGGTTACGGCATCCGCCGCGACACCAATGGCTGCGAGTTGATTGGACTCCAGCAGCCGCAATGCATCGCCGGAGGTTAACCGTTCACCAGCGACTACTTTCTCAAGAATTGCGTCAATCATTTTAAACTCTGTCTAAGGCTCTAGCAGGAACGTCAGCGGTGCTGATCAATCCTTCACGAGCTGCTTTTTGGCGGTACATCTCAAGCCCGTCTAATTCTCGCGGCCCGAGTTGGAAGTGTAGGTTTTTTGTAAAGTATCGCTGCAAGTCAGGAATGGTGAAACCGTGGGGACCGGCCTCGCGTCTGGCAATCTCATCCAAATTCGCAACACCTTCGTCTCGTGACTCCTGCAGGGCGACCTTTAGCAGTTCTGATTCGGGAAAATCGGCTCGCGCAACCCACATCGCGAACACAAATGGCAAACCTGTCCATTGGCACCATTTTTCGCCCAAATCCCAGATCTCCTCATAGACACCGGTCGGTGGGTGCATCGCGCGATCGCCGATCAGGAGAATCGCATCCGCATCAATCGTTTCTGGATCTTGCTCCATCCCAAGCGGAACGGTTTGCGGCCGAATCCCGTGAATTTGACTGAGCAGAACTCGCACCATCGCAGCACTAGCGCGGCTGCCTTCATCCAGCGCCAGGCGTTTGATCTGGGAAATTGGCACCCGGCTAAGCAATCGAACGCTCCAAACCGGCCCCCGACAAGTAATCGCGGCGTCGGAAACCACGCGATAGCCCCGACCGATGCCCCGAAAAAACTCGATCGATGGCACAAGGGCTACGTCGAGCTTGCCCGCCGCAAGGTCGCTGGCCAAACGACTGGGGAGATTTAATGACAATTCACCAAAATTCCGCAGACGATTTCGCAGCCCATAAATGAGCGGTCGAGTGTTCAAATAAGAAACCGCGCCAATCTGAAGCATGTCAGCACTCCGACCAAAAAAGACTTCTCTTCCGCCAAACTGTCGTATAACCGGGGATGGGATGGGGCCGCAACCGCTGGTGCTCCTCGCAGCGGAAGAGAATTCTGGAACGGAGGCGTCGCGCTCGCTCGTGTCGTTTATACCCGTTTTTCCGTTTGGGTGAATTAATCACGACGTTTGTCGAATCACGATTCACAAGTTATTGTTCTCTGTTCCACTGATTTTGCATCGCCAAGCATTCGAGAAACCAAAGCATGCGCTGTGAACTAGATCGCGATTTTCAAACGCTGCCCGAATTACTTCGTTTTCGGGCGGAGCTACACCCCAATCGCCAAGCAGCGCTGTTTTTGCACGATGATGGCAGCGAAACTCAGTGCACCTACGGCGACTTGTGGCGACAATCCGTCGCGGTCGCTAGAAGTCTGGCCGAGATCACACCCGCGAATGGCAATGTGCGAGCGAAAACGGACCAGCCCCACGCGTCTACTCACGATGCTCCAAGAGCGATGCTGTTGTTTCCGCCCGGGCTCGACTTTTTACCCGCGTTCCTCGGTGCGCAGCTTGCTGGATGGATTCCGGTACCAACTTGCCATCCCAAACCACATCGCAAAATGCCGCGTGTTGACTCGGTCGTGCGAGATTGCTCACCGTCAGCGATTCTTTCCACAAGTTCCACGATCAAGTCCATCGACGGTCGCAAGCTTGATCCAGGTGCCACAGCATTGCCAATGATCGCGGTCGACGCCGTCAAAGACAATCGACGATTGGGTGATTCACCGTTTGACCTTAAAGTTCTTGTAACGGCTGAATCAGTCGCTCTCCTGCAATACACCAGCGGCAGCACCAGCGAACCCAAGGGCGTGGTCGTGACTCAGCAAAACGTGATGGCCAACATCGCTGCGATCTTTAAGTGCTTTCAACTCGACCTCGACCAGACGTCGTCGAATGAGGCGGTGACGGCTGCATCTTGGCTACCTTTCTTTCACGACATGGGACTGATCGGCGGCGTCCTGGCACCGCTCTATGCAGGCTTCCGCTCCGTCTTCATTAGCCCCACGACGTTTGTTCAGCGACCGATTCGATGGTTGCAGATCATCAGCGAGTACCGAGCGATCGTCAGCGGTGCACCCAACTTCGCGTATGAACTTTGCGCCGATCGAATCGCTCCCTCGCAAGCCGCAGAACTTGATCTTTCGTCACTGAAAGTCGCTTTCTGCGGTGCCGAACCGATTCGTCCGCAAACGCTCCATACTTTCGCGCAACGGTTCAGCTCGATTGGCTTCCGCGACACCGCGTACTTTCCTTGCTACGGGCTTGCGGAAGCGACGCTGATGGCAGCCGGTGGTGCTGGCCCTGGGGTACCGAAGGTGCTCGAAGTCGACAAAGTATCGCTCCGCGAATCCAGAATCGAGTTGTCGTTGGGGCGCTCCAAACGCGACACCACTTCACTCGTAGCCTGCGGCGCTGCGGTCTCCGGTACAACACTTAAAATAGTCGACCCACAGACATCGCTAGAGGTCGCGGAAAACGGGATCGGTGAGATTTGGCTTCAAGGCGACTCGATCACGAGTGGCTATTGGAATTGCGATGAAGAAAATCAAAATCGATTGGGACATCTCAAAACGCCAGCTCGATCTGGGGTTGCTTCCAAGTGGTTTCGCAAATCCGTCGCAGCCGTTAACGGCAGCCAGAACGCTGATGCCCGTCCTTACTTGCGCAGCGGCGATCTAGGGTTCGTTCATCAGGGGAACCTCTATGTTACCGGGCGCAGTAAAGACATTGTGATCGTCCGAGGTCGAAACTACGCGCCCCAAGATTTGGAAGCCACGATTGTGTCGCTTGCCATTCATTCGCAAGGCCGCGCCGCCGCTGTTTCGGTTCAAGGACCTCGTGCCGAAGGCTTGGCCATGATTGTCGAGATTGCTCGCGATACCGCAAAGTCTCAATATCAAGAAATCGTCCGCAGTATCCGTCGGGCAATCATCGAAGAGCACGAGATCGACCCACGGATCGTCTGCCTTGTCAAACCGGCGACCATCCCAGTGACAACCAGCGGAAAGCTCCAGCGATCCGTATGTCGCGAATTGCTTGCCGCCGAAAGCGCAGGCCAGCTTTACCGTTGGGAGCGAAACGGCGGAGCGGAGTCGCCGCCAATTCCGATCCCCGAGTTACCGGCCGCACCATCGCCAGCGGATCGATTGGCAATCGAAGCAGTTGTTCGCCAGTGGCTCATCACGTGGTTGGTCACGCGTGTTGGAATCGACCCCAGTGAGATTGATGTTGACCGCTGTTTTGATGACTACGGACTTGACTCGCTCACCACAGTAGAACTAAGCGGTGAACTGGAAGATTGGTCTGGTGTGGAGCTACCGCCAGCGAATGCATGGGAGCATCCGACGGTCAACGCGATGGCAATGCTCGTTTCCCGTGAACTCGTTGAGGCAAGAAGCGAGAACGATACAGAACTCTACGACGCGTCAAGTGTAGATGTAGATGTGTTGTCCGCAGCAGCGAAGTAGTTCCCCCGCATTCGCCGAAGTGGCCGAGATACTCGAAATGATCCAACGCACCCCAGATCAACGCAGCCAATACGAACTACGCCTAAAAGCTCAGCGAGATGATAGAGCAAGGCTCCAGCAAGCTCGCGCCGAGGGCGAAGAACTTGGCAGAGCTGAGGGCGAAGAACTTGGCAGAGCTGAGGGCAAAGCTGAGGGCAAGTTGATCGGCCGAATCGAAACATTGAACGGCTTGCTTGGAATGCAGTTGTGTCCACTCGACGGTCTGAGTGTTGATGAACTTCTTTCAATCGCTGACGATCTTCAACGTCAGCTACGCGAGCGTGGCGTCTGATCCAAGCATTGCCAGTTGATCGGCTGGCAATCGAAGCAGTTGTTCTACGATGCTTCGCCGTCGTGATATCACGAGAGAAGCGCGTCTTGGACCAATCTTAAAGACCGCTAAACACCACCAACAACCGTGAATTGCGTTGCGGCTCCGGCTGGTTTAGTGAATTCGGCGACTATCGCTTTCGCTTTCTCCGGCGATTCGATCACTAAATAAACCGAATGCCTACCGACCGACATTTCGACCATCTGTTGACCATTGCTGGCAACAGATTTTCCGTCGATGACCAACTGCACGTCCGCCTCGCTGGTTGCTTTAAGTCCTACGGGACCCGCGACGACAACGTCCAATTCGCCACGAAGGATGATGGGCGACTGAGTCGAAGGCAAAAGTGATTTGGAAAGGGTTCCATCGACAGATGCATAAACGACTTGCCATGCGGCCTTGTCAACTTCCGGAAGCGCTGACTCGAGCTTGCCTTCAGCGAGCGAAGCTAGTTGGCTGAGCACCTTCTCATCTGCGATCGCTTCGTATCGTTGAATCGTGGGGCGGTTGTTGACCACATACTCACCAGGCTTGCCGAGCGCGGCCAAGAACGCGACCAAGTCAATCAATTCGTCCTGAGTCATCAGTTGATGCTGCCCCTCGGGCATCAGCGACTTTCCTTCCGACTCAGCTTCAATGTCATCCGACGAGATGACGGTTTCCTTACCTTTTTCGTCGCGAAGAACCAGTCGTGTATCGTCGCGATCAATCTTAACGCCGCGAATCACAATACCGTCCG
>Ga0105047_10008677_pt1 | contig 16907 bp, 15 predicted proteins | sample MAT04_FD_78384 | JGI IMG/M metagenome (GOLD analysis project Ga0105047, IMG submission 78384) | Freshwater microbial communities from Lake Fryxell liftoff mats and glacier meltwater in Antarctica - MAT-04 (megahit assembly) | ecosystem: Environmental > Aquatic > Freshwater > Ice > Liftoff...
CTTTCGTCAGTGCTGGAACTCAACAGCGCAATGATCGCCGGGCGGGCGGCAGAATCACCGCGATCGGCCAGCGCGCCAACGAGCGCCGTCTGGCCCTCGGAGTCAAGCTCGGGCAACCGGCCGGCAAATAGCTTTGTGCCCTCTGTGCCACCGGCAGGTGTGCGCACATGATCGAGACCTGCCGCTCGAAACTCCCGATCGCTGTCGCCGATTAGCTTGACAACAAGTTGCAGAAATTCGTCGTTCATGTCGGCAGCAATCGACGTCGCCGAAGGGAGCAGCACCAACGATCCCAGAATTAACCACCCAAAGACGGCCCGCCTCAACATAACGTGATCTCCGCAGAATATTTCGTGGTCAGTTTCCGGAAGCCGTTAGCTTTGCAGGCTGGTGCAAGCCAGGATGCCGCGCGTGGCGGCCAAACGCACCAGCCGGGTTTGATCGTCGATGGCCAACGACCTGTAGATCGCCAGCGCTTCGGTTTGTTTCTGACCGGCCAACAGCGCTTCGGCACAGGCCAACAGGGCATCGATGATGACCGGTTTGTTTCCGGTCGCCGACATAGCCGCTTCTTTGAGCACGTTGGCTGCTTCGACGCCGCCAATGGAGCCCAACGCCAATGCCGCTGCCCGGGCGACAGAAGGATCGCTGTCCGTCAGCAAACCTTTGAGGACTGGAATCGCAGCCGCATCACGCCGCGAGCCGAGCGAACCGAGGACTCCGACTTTAAGTTCGTTGTTCACCTTAACGGCGGCCTCGCGCAAGGCCTGGGCGGCCTCGCGAGTCGGCATCCGTTCGAGCGCGAAGCGGGCCATGTGCGAATGATCCTTATCGCGTAGCAGCGCCTCCAACGCCGGCACTGAGGCGACCGTGCCTACAATCGCCAGCTTGCGGCAGACGTAGTCTTTGGCGTCGCGAGAAGCGTCGCTTTGCAAAGTGGCGACCAGGCGGTTCTCGAGATCACGGCGTAATTCCGCCTGATCGTGTGATAGCGCCACCGCGTCTTCGATCGGCGCGAGCGGCGCCATGTCGGAGCCCCAGTCATATTGCTTGAGTATCGCAAACGCTTCGTCCAACATATTGAGAATCCTCATGTGATTGGTTGCAAGATTGGGGTCATCAGATCCTGTCTACACCTGCCACGGCTCGCGACGGGCACGGTCGACAAGGCGATTGGCCTCGGCATCGCCAGGGAATTGCTGCGTTGCGGCATCCCACTTCAGCGAACGCCGCAATTGATAGGCGATGTTGCCCAGGTGGCTGACGACCGCGGTGTTTACAGCCAACTCAATATCGCGGAACGGCTTTTCACGAGTTTTCACGCAATGAATGAAGTCACCGTAGATGCCCCCCTCGCCCTTGTACATCGGCACCGGCTTGGAGGGTGTTCGTTCGCCGGGTGTCCCTTCGATGACCAGGTTTCCCGTGTTGGGGCGATTGTGGTAGATGATCAGCCCATTGGGATAACGGTAGCTAAGATAGGGCTTGCCCGAGTTCTCGTGATAAGTGACTTCTTCGGGCTGCGACTCGCGGACGTCACAAATGAACGTTGCGCCGCCGAAATGATGAGCGCCCCAGTCGGTCATGCCTCCTCCCGAGTAGTCGCTGAACGAGCGCCAACTTGCTCCGTTGATGGAGAAGCTACCGCTGCAGCGCTTCGAGTTGTACGGCGCCCATGGCGCGGGGCCGAGCCACAGATTCCAATCAATCTTTTCGCCCATGTCTTCGGCCGGCAGGTTGCAAAGTTTGGGCAACGGATCGACGTTGACGTTGATCGACTTGATGGTGCCCAGTTCACCTGCCCAGACTGGATCAACGTACTGCCGATAATCTCCCAGCACGCGCTGACTGCCTCCTGAAAAGACACGTCCGTAGCGCCGCGCCGCGGCGATCATCAATGGGCCTTCGCGCAGAGTGAGCGTTTCGGGCTTTTGGCAGTAGACGTCTTTACCCTGGCGGCAGGCTTCGATTGCCATGACTGCGTGCCAATGATCCGGCGTGGCGATATGAACGGCGTCGATGTCGGAGCGCGCCAATAGCTCGCGAAAATCGTTGTAGGCGGTGCAGTCTTTGTTGCCGTATTTGTTGTCGACGTTGGTCTTGGCCTTATTGCGGACTTCGTCGCGCACGTCGCACAGAGCTACATATTGCACGTCTTTGCGATTCAGAAAGTCAGACTGATCCCCGCGGCCCATGTTGCCGATGCCGATGCCGCCCATCACAATTCGATCGCTGGCCGCCGGACGGTCGGCATTGCCCAGCGCGGTGGATGTGATGATGTATGGCGCCGCGACGGCGGCGCCTGCGGTCGCCAAGAATCGACGGCGGCTCGTTCGTTCGAACATGTTCATGGGCACACACCCTCATAACGATTCGTAAGAGGAAACGCAGATCAAAGCCATTTCGCACAAAGCACCCTAGTTTAGCATGCACGCCTTGCGACTGTAAACGCAAATGCCCCCGGACAGCTGAGACAAATCGAGTGACGAGGACGCGTCCACGGCGCCGAGGCCAGTAGGGCCCATAGGCGGTTTTCTACAAGGGCGCGCCGAAGGATCGCTAAGGTGTGGACTTCGGCCCCGACGGCGCAGGCGGCTGACCGTGAAATTCCGGGTTGGGGGTCGGCATCAACGCGTGTGTATCGGCGCGCCAGGCAATCAGCTTCGTCCGCAACTCCTGAGCCTTCGCTTGGTTCTCAGGGGCCAGGTTCTTTCGTTCACCTGGATCGTCACGCAGGTCGAACAGTTCCAAGCTGCCGTCCTCAAACCATTCGACGAGCTTCCAATCGCCATCGCGCACCGCGCCGCAAGGCGCCCCTCCCTGATTGCCATAGTGCGGATAATGCCAAAACAGCGGCGTCGAACGCCGCGACTCACCGCCTTGGAGAACCGGGACGAGGCTAACGCCATCGGTGCTTTGCGACGGGGCAGATGGCAGTCCGGCAAGTTCGAGCAGCGTCGGATAGAAATCAATCGAGATCACTGGCTTATTGCAGACGCTGTCCGGCTTTGTGACGCTCGGCGCGCGGATGATCCACGGCGTGCGAATTCCTCCCTCGTAGGGCCAGCCCTTGCCACCGCGCAGTGGCAAGTTGGATGTCGGGTGCCCCTCGGAGGTCGACAGCCCGCCGTTATCGGAAGTAAAGACGATGATGGTTCGGTCGGTGAGACCCGAGCGGTCGATGGCCGCGAGCACTCGGCCGATGGCGCTGTCCATCTGTTCCAGCATCGCGGCGTAAGCTGCGTGGTTTTGGACCAGGCGTACTTTACGTTCGCGTTCCTGCCCCCATTCATCGGCCGGCGCGGACGCCCTCTTCGTCACATACTTTGCGACCAGTTCTGGCCGAGCCTTGATCGGCGTATGAACAGCCAGGAATGGCAAGTAGGCGAAGAATGGCGTCTCCTTGTGCGCCTCGATGAAACGCACGGCTTCATTGGCGATGCGGTCGGTCGTCTTGGGATCATCGCGTGAATCAGGTGGCGGAACGTCGCTCGGCGGATAATAGAACTGCCCAGTGCCGGTCAGCCCGGGACCAAATCCCTGCGCATTGGGCGTGTAGTCGCCTTCCCCCAGATGCCACTTACCGGCGAAAAACGTCGCATAGCCTGCTTCTCGAAATCGCTCGGCGATGGTGACCTCTTCGAGCGCGAGGTGATTTTGATTTGGCGCCGGCCTGAGTTGGTTTTCGCGCTTGCCTCCAATGAAATCAGTGATCCCAGTGCGCGGTGGGTACTTGCCCGTCATAATGCTCGCCCTAGTCGGCGAGCAGACCGGACAGGCGGCATAACCTTGCGTGAATCGCATGCCTCGTGCCGCCAGGCCGTCGATATTCGGCGTTTCATAAAACGACTTGGGGTTGTTCGCCCCGATGTCCATATAGCCCAGATCGTCAGCCAGGATAAAAACAATGTTTGGACGATCTGCGGCGGCCGTAGTCGTGGCGCAAAACAGTCCGACAAGATAAACGACTGCGAGGGGGCCGAGACGGAAATGCTTCATTTTCGCACGTTCCACATTGAGGTGATTGGGATCCGGCCATTGTTCTTCGGATGAGGGAACTTGGCGGGCTTGGGCGACAGGTTCAACGGAGGATCGTCATCTTGAAGTCCAAGGCAGGGATACGTTACTAAGGCACAACTGCTCGCAAAGTAACCACGTGTTGCTTTAGAATCTGCTCGGGCCGAACTCGCAACCGAGGATGGAAACATCGTCGGATGGCGCACTCGGTTGGCACCATGCGATCACGGAATCAAAAAGATTGTCCACGCATTGGTTGATGGGCGCATCCACGTGCGCACGAAGAAAATCCAAAAGACGATCGTCGCCAAATTGTGTCTGGTCTGAACCCTGAAATGCTTCAGACACACCGTCCGAGTAAAGAAACAACCTGTCTCCTGGTTCCAATATCACGCTGTCTGCCTGGTACTCTACATCGTCCAGCCAGCCAATCGGGAAATTAGTATTTGGCAACAGGGTGGCGCTGCTACCGCACGCGTGGACGATGGCCGGATGGCCAGCCGAGACGTATTGAAATTCGCCAGTCTGCAGGTTCAAAACGCCGTAGGCCATCGTGAAGTAGAGCTCTCCCTGCATTGACATTTGAAACCGGCGATTGAGTTCGTCGATCACGACCGCCGGGGGAGTGATAACCGGCCGCCCGGTGAACGGGTCATTTCGGACCAGAAGCGAAGTCGCCGACGCATTCGGCGTCAGCAACCGTCCTACCGCAACAGCCAACAGCGAAGACGGCGTGCCATGGCCACTGACGTCCACCACGAACATCGCCAGGTGGCGGTCGTCCAGCATGAAGTAGTTCAGGAAGTCACCGGCGAGTTCGTCGCAGGGGGTGTACTTCCAAGCCGTGCGGACGCTGGGCGATTCTAAATTACCTTCGGGCAGCAACGATCGCTGCACCCGGGCCGCAGCGTGCAGGTCACGGGTCATCCGGTCGTTTGTTTGAGTGAGTTGCGCGTTAAGTGATTCTAGTTGTCCATTGGTCTGCGCAAGTTTTTCCTTGGCCAGCGTCAACTGCTCGTTGGCGCGATGCAGATCGCGGTTCTTCTCGACGGCGTTCTCGAAGGTGGAGACCAGCAGATTCAGCGCTTGCTGGCGGCCGGACTTTACCTGGTAGCGGCGCCCGCCTAAGGTGACGCTCAACTCCAGCAGGTCATCTTCTGCAAAGGTGAGAGGTGTTTGCAGAAGCGACTCGACACGGGCTACGAGAAACTTCGGGTCGTATGGCTTCGTGACGTAGTTGTCTGCTCCGGCGTCTAAGCCGCGAATGATATCTTCCGCATCGGCCAGCGTGGATAGCAGCACCACGGGCACGTTGCGAAGCTGCGGGGATTGCTTGAGGGACCGGCACAGTTCGTAGCCGGTCATCCGCGGCATTTCGATATCTGAAATCACCACGTCAGGCTTCGATTCGCGCGCGAGCTGCAGGGCGGCTTCGCCGTCGCCGGCGACGCGCACCGAGAAACCTGCGCGCACGAGAACCTGTTCGAGGAACTTGGCTTGGATGCGACTGTCTTCGGCGATCAGGGCGCTGCGAACTGCGGCAGACATGGCTACGGTGGTCCGGTGTGTAGTTTATGACTGCGGAGCAATGCGCCGCCCCGTGACGCGTCGCGTCAGACCTTCGGCAATGCGCCCCAACGTCAGGGTTTCGTCCGATAGTAGCGCGTCCGCCACGGCCTTGGGCATGCCGAACACGGCGCAGCCGTCGGCGTCTTGAGTAATCACGTGGCCACCACGTTGCTTGATGACGCGACAACCTTCTGTGCCATCGCGCCCCATGCCGGTCATGATTACGGCCATTAGCTTGGCGCCATAGACCTCCGCGGCGGAACGAAAGAGATAGTCGGCCGCCGGACGACAACTGTTTTCCGACGGATCTGAAGTAATACCGATGACGATCCGCCCTGCGCGGCGTTCGACCCTCATGTGCCGGCCACCCGGCGCGATATAGGCAAAGCCCGGTGCGACTGCCATGCCTTCGGCCCCTTCGACAACTTCAATCTCCGAGCGCTCATTCAGCCGGTTAGCCAATGATTGTGTGTATTGCGGTGGCATGTGCTGCACGATCAAAATCGGCGCCGGAAAATCCCCCGGTATTGCCGGCAAGACTTCGCTTAGCGCGACGGGTCCCCCCGTCGATGTGCCGATGACGACTGCATCGCAACGCGGTGTGGCGGCGTCAGCGCCGCCTGAGGCACGATGCACTGTATTGTGCGGTGTCCGCGATGTTGAAATAGGCGGGGCGACTCCGTGTCCACGGCGGAGCACGGGCGTCAATCGAAAGGCGGTGATCTTTTCCGTAAGCTCGCTGAGCAACGTCTGCCGGTTGGCGGTGGCGTCTGGGCCGCTAGGCTTGTGAATGAAGTCGAACGCCCCCTCCAGAAGTGCGTCGGTCGTGATCTGAGCGCCGTTGGCGGTCAGACTGCTAAGCATGATCGCCCGAGCGCGACTGCGCTTCGACTTTAGAACGCGCAATACTTCGATACCATTGATCACTGGCATTTGCACGTCGAGCGTGAGCAAATCCGGGTCTAACTCGTCGACAAGCGTTAGCGCTTCCTGGCCGCCCTTGGCGATGCCGACTACTTCCACGCCGGGAATCTCGCGCAAAGTATTGCGCACCAGTTGGCGGTAGAGCGCTGAGTCGTCAATTACCAGCAAACGCAACGGCCGATCATTCATGCCTGACGCCCTCCGATACCGGCACCAGGAGCGCGCCCAATTTTCTCAAAAAACTTCAGCAGGTTCGCCGGATCGAACGGTTTGACGATGAAGTCGATCGCTCCCAGCCGCACGCACTCCGCTAACTTTTCCCGCTGATCCACGGCACTGACCATTACCACCTGTGCCGAGGCGTCCTGCTCGCGCACGGCGCGGAGCGCGGCTACGCCGTCCATTTTTGGCATGACAATGTCCATGGTGGTCAAATCCGGTCGCAACTCCTGGTGCTTTTGCAGAGCCTCAGCCCCGTCGGCCGCTTCTCCCGCGACCTCCCAGCCGGCCTGCTGGGCGATTTCTTTAATCCGCTTGCGCATGATTAACGCATCATCCACAATCAATAGTCGCTTGGCCATCATTCGACCTCACAATTCCGTAGATGTTGCGCCCACCACATCAATGGTTACGATCCCAGTTGCCACATCCAGCGCCATGCGCCGTCCTTGCGTGCCACCCAAGTGCCGGCCGACGATCAGAATTCTTCGTTCTTCGAGTAGCTTTTCGACGGCGCTCGCGTTCTGTTGACCGATCGAGGCAGCGGCGCCGTTTAACGCAAACATGTTGGCCCCGCCCGCCATTTTAGCGGTCAGCTTCAAAGGCTGATCTCCTAAAAGACTTCCGAGCCTACGAATCATTTCCGGAATCGCCGTGTCCGCAAACTTACCAAGGTGCTCTTTTTGGCCGCGCGATTCAGGCAGCACAATGTGCGCCATGGCGGCTACTTTCCATCGACGATCGTACAGCACGACACCTAAACAGGAGCCCAACAGCGTTCGCAGCAGGCCATCGTCACGTGAGACGGCGATCTCCCCCATCTTTACAGTGGTTTCAAGCACCGACTTCGTGACGACATTCGCGCCGCGTTGTTGGGCGGTCACGTCAGCATCCTTTGCAGCACGGGGATGCTTTCGGCGTCCGGAACAAATAGCAGGTTCCAATTGGCCGGAGCGCCATCCAAGTGGAATCGAGTCTCGGTTAGAAAAATAGTGTCCGAGGACATTACCTGGTTCAAGAATGCGGATTGCAGGATCGCAGAGGCATAGTCCCGCGCGAATTGCGGGGGCGACGGCATTAACTCAGGCGGTTCATCCAAACGCTGTAGCAGCCGCGACAACGAATTGAGGTACGCGCAACCGACAATATTGGTCGTTTCGAGCACCGCCGAACGTTCCAGCTCGCCCCAGGCGGAGCACGATCCGAGCGGCAGTTCCAATAAAAGATCGGTCAATGCCCAACCGCTTGCATCATCAAACGCAAGGATCAAGCCGCCGGTTAACCGGCCCTCAATCGCCATGATGCACGAAGTAATCGGTTCCTCAGAGGCGCCCAGCACCGCCACGGCGTCGGCCATGTCGAGTTGCTCGACGCGTTGAACGGCGATTTCCACGGAGCGCCCGACCCAGCGCGAGCAAGCAAGCGATGCGTCTTGAGCGCCTTCGCGAAAGACTGTTGTCAGGGCGTCAAGTTGTCGTTCCGTCAGCATGATTACTCGACCTATCCGTTCACTGCCATTCGTTCCATACGCTTGCCCTGCCGCTGCCGTTCTAAGGTTAAATCGATAGCCGCTCCGACGTCCATCAACAGGCTGACCGAGCCGTCTCCCAAGATACTGGCGCCGGACAGCCCACGAATGTGCATGAAGTTATCCGCCAAGGACTTGATGACAATATCCTGGCCGCCGACTAACTCATCCACCCGCAGCCCCATCGTTCTGGTATCAGCGTTGAGGATGACCACGTTGATCCGCTGCTGCCTTCCTTCTCCAACTACCGCGCGGCCACTGTCGCCGTGACCATAGTTAATATCATGCCAGTCGAAGATCTCGTCTACGTCGACCAGCGGAATGAACTCGCCGCGAACGTCAAACGTGTGACGATCCTGGATCGACACGATTTGATCGACCGGCACGCTGACAATCTCACGGACGTTTTCGATCGGAACCGCAAATACTCCGTGCCGCACTCGGAATAGCAGGCTGCGGATAATCGCCAGTGTGAGCGGCAAGCGGATCGTGAACGTTGTTCCATTGCCAGGAACGTGGTCGATCGTCGTCGTGCCGTTAAGCTCCAGGATGCGCGTCTTGACGATGTCCATTCCGACACCGCGCCCCGAGATGTCCGAGACTGCGTCCGCAGTGCTGAAACCTGGATGCCAGATAAACTCGACGATCTCCTGAGGCGTCAGCGCCGCGGACGCCTGCGGAGCGACCAGCCCCTTGGCAATCGCTCGATCCCGAACTTTGTCGACATTAATCCCGGCGCCATCATCGGAGACTTTGACAAAGACACTGTTACCACTGTGTGACGCCTCTAGCCGCAGAACTCCCGTCTCGGGTTTACCGGCGCGGAGCCGCGCGTCGGACGATTCAATACCATGATCGATTGCATTGCGCACCAGGTGTACTAAAGGGTCGCCGAGTTCGTCGATCATCCGCTTATCGAGCTCTGTTTTCTCACCGTGGATTTCTAGTGAAACCTTCTTGCCAAGCTCCTGAGAAATGTCGCGCACTACTCGTTTGAACCGATTGAAGAGGGGGGCCACTGGCACCATGCGGGTGTCCAAAACGCCACGCTGCAATCCCGTCGAGACCCGCGATAACTGGTCGATCGCCTCGATGATCTGACCGAAGTGCCGGCGGCTCTCTTCCCACAGCCGCGACTGCTCTTCCAGCAACTCGATTTCCTCCTCGATCTCGCGAAATTGCACAGCCCTCTGAGCAATCGCGTTGGCTTCACTGCTGACTGCCGACTGGCCCAGGCCGTGCAACATTTGCCGCATCGTCTCTCCGAAGGCGCGGGCCCGGCCTGAAATGCTGGATTTCTTGAAGGCGGGGCTCATCCGGCGCGCTAACTGCGTAAAACGAGCCTTGTTGATGACTAACTCGCCGGCGAGGTTCATCAAGTTGTCGAGTCGATCAATATCTACCCGCACCGTCTCGACCAACCGAGGTTTGCTTGCGGATGGCTCATGTTCCTCTGGGCGACTGACGGGCACGCCGAGCGTAGCTTCATTGACGTCGACGGTTGAGGGCAGAATCTCCTGCGTCGGAACCTGTTCTGGCAACGGACCTGCATCAGGACCTTCGTTGGGCGCTGGCTGTAGATTGCTTGCTTCTACCACTTCGACATGTTCGACGCCCCCTACATCCGCCGCGTGATGCAACTCAGTGACGTCCCGATCACTCGCAACGATCAATTGCAACCAGCGCGTCTCCGTCGTCCGAACCAACTCTCCCGATGGTGGCTCCGAAGCGCGAATCTCACCGATTTCGCAGAGCCGATTCCAGACAAGTTCCGCCTTGAGGTCCACCAACTGCAAACCCCGCTCAAAGCGCACCGTGATCCGATAGTCGCGGTGGATGACCGAAGTTGCCGACACAGGAGGCGCTACAGCCGGTAGCTCACTAGCCGGTGTTTGGGCAGCGGGTGTAGAAGCGGGGCGAAGTGGAGCTTCAGCGGGCGACGGCGAAGTGCTCAAGCGGCCCAGCTCTTCCAACAGTTCTGGCGCCCCAGCCAAGGGCTGACCGGCGCGAAGACGATCGTGGCAACCGCGCAGGAAGTCGATGCACCGCAAGATCAGCCCCATCGTCTCGACGTCGAGCGTGCGAATTCCCGAGCGGAGCCGTTCAAAATGATTTTCTAGATGGTGGGTCAGCGCAGTGATGCTCTCGAACCCCATCATTGCTGAGGAGCCCTTCACCGAGTGGATCAGCCGGAATGCCTCATTGAGATGGTCTTCGCTGGTGGGTTCCTGCTCCAGCACCAGCATGGTTTCGACCAGCGAATCCAGTTGTTCCGACGTTTCGTCGAGATACAACTGCATATAGCTTGCCATCTCCTCAGCAGATATGCCTGACATAAAATCTGATTCATCGGCCATTGCGAGACTCCCTACCACCGACCCGGATCACAGCGTCTTCTGATACAGAAACGTTTTCTTTTTCACCAACGGGGCGAGCATGTCGTAGATTCCTTCGGACGGGCCGACTACCAGGTAGCCATCGCGCGCAAGAGACTGGATCAATAGCTCCACAACCCGCTGCTTTGATGCGCGGTCGAAATAAATCAAAACGTTTCGAATAAAAATACAATCGAATAGCTGAGCCCGAAGTGGCGTCATCAGGTTGTGGGACTGAAACTCAACTAGCTCCTTCAGGTGCGGACGGATCGAGTAGGTGGCGCCATCCGCGGAAATCTTAAAACTGCGCGAGCGGCGCTGGGGGTCAACGTCTTCCACTGCCCGCTGTTTGTAGATCCCCTCGCGTGCTTCGCGCAGCGCGTCAGCGCTAATATCCGTGCCAAGTATGTTCACCTTACGTCCTGCGAGTCGCAGAGCACTCTCTTGCACGCACATGGCCAGTGAGTAGGGTTCTTGGCCAGTGCTGCATGCCGCCGACCAGACACGAATCGGAGGTCGCCCCGCGGACTTGGCGCCTCGCGCGACGCACTCCGGAAGAAACTCGTCCTGAAACCAGGTAAAATGCTGTGGCGTGCGAAAAAACGAAGTTTCATTCGTAGTGACTGCATCCAGAAAACTGGCGATCTCGGTCTCGCGGCCGGTAGTGGTTAACAACCGGTAGTAAGCGTCAAAGTCGCTCAGACCATGGGCTTTCAGGCGTCGTCGAATACGGTTGGTGACCAGCGTAATCTTCGACACTTCGACCCGGATGCCACTGTTTCGATAGATAAAGTCTCGAAACAGATCGAACTGCTCTCTGGATAGCTTTTCGGGTTCGATCACACAATTCCTCAGCGCATCGCAGGGCATGCTTCTCCGGAGTCAAAGTCCACTAGGGACTGTAAGGGCCGGCGCCTATGTTTTAAATTTCGCAACCAAGTCTCGTAACGTTTGGGCTTGGGCGCCTAACTGCTCGGCGCTGGCTGCCATTTCTTCTGCGGCGGCCGCTGTGGACTCGGTCGTTAGTGAGACGGAACGAATCGCCGTCTGCACCTGTGACGCGCTGGCGGATTGGGTCTCGGTCGAGGCGGCAATGCGGGCAATACCGGCCGCTGTCTTGTCGACTTCCGCGACAATTGACGTAAGCGATTGCCCAACTTTTTCGGACAATGCGGCGCCTTCCCCCACTCGCCGGGATGACTCCTTGATAAGTTGGGTGATTTCTTTAGCGGCCTCGCTGGATCGCTCTGCCAGTTTGCGGACTTCATCCGCCACGACAGCAAACCCCAGTCCATGTTCGCCGGCGCGGGCCGCTTCGATCGCAGCGTTGAGCGCGAGCAGGTTCGTCTGACTCGCAATCTCGCTGATCACTTGAATGATGTCATTGACCTGCTCGCTCGACTTCTGGATCAACTTCATGGCGTTGACAGCTTCGGAGGTTGCGTCGCCGCCACCCTTGGCCAATAGCGAAGTTTTTTCCGCCTGCGTCTTGGCTTCCACGGAGTTCTTAAAGATTTCGTCGATCGAAGAACTGAGCTGTTCGACTGAGGCAGTCATCTCTTCGACAGACGCTGCCTGTGATTGAGAACCATCACTCAGATTGGCGCTGCTTTCCGCAATGGTTCGCGCGCCCTCGTTTTGCTGCTGCGATGCTTCGATCACTTGTCCGATGACATTTCGCAAGTCGTTCAGCATTTTGCGTACGTCCGACGCCAGCCGTCCCAGATCGTCGTCTCCTGAGAAGGGAACTTCCTGCGTTAGATCGCCCTCGGCGGCCGCCTGCATGACCCGCATGAGCGAATTGACCTTTTCCTCAAGATCCTCTTTGGCTGTGGCTTGCTCGGTCAACAGGTGTTGCTCGCGCTCCCTGGCACGAACCTGCTCTGTGATGACCTCCCAAGTGACCATGGGGCCAATATAGTCGCCAGACTCGTCGCGAATTGCCGATACGTTCAAGTCCAGGATTTCTTCTCCCAGCTTGATCGACGCCCGATGCGGCAAGTTGCGGGGATCGCTGAGCAGGCGCCGTTGCTGTTCCGGATTCTTGTGGAAAATATCAATCGATCTGCCCAAAATTTCGTCCACCCGGCAGGGGAGGAGTCGTTCCAACTTCCGCAGCGCCAGCACAGACGCTGGATTCATGTAGACGATGTTGAAATCGCGGTCCGCCATCAGGATTCGCACGGTGGCGTTTTCCACCATTTGCTTTAACCGTAACTGCTCACGTTGAGCAAGAACCTGCACGGATACCTCGGCTGTTACGTCGGCTGCCAGCTTGATGACTTTGACCGGCTTGCCGTCGTGGAGGATCGGATTGTAAGTGGCCTGCAGCCACACCTCCTGGCCTCCTTTGCCTAACCGCTTGAATTGACCGGCGTGGAACTCTCCACGTTTGAGTTTCGACCAGAATGCTTTGTACTCTGCACTGGCGCGCATCGCCTCGTCCACAAACAGGCTGTGATGCTTTCCCAGAATCTCCTGAAGCTCATAGCCCATGCAGCGCAGAAAGTTTTCGTTCGCGGATAGGATCGTCCCATCCATATCGAACTCGATCATCGCTTGCGACTTGTCGAGCGCATCCACCACCCCTGCCTTGGCAGCCTGCAGCGCGGCGGCTGATCGATTACTTTTGGGAGCGGCTGTGGCCGCTGAGGTGCTAATCCGAGTACGCGAACGCGCCATTCCAAAACTCCGTGTGCAAATCTTAAGAGAAGAACTATATGTGCCCAAATGCCGGCTATCGCGCCGGTGATCAAACCACTTGGCGTCCGTTGCCACCGCTTATGCGTGTCGCGCTAGGTCCTGGAGCGCGGCTGCGTTGATATGATCCAGTTTGTCTGGCTCTAACAGTTCATTAATGTCGAGCACGATCATCAGTCGGCCGTTCAGTCGCGCAAAACCGGCGACGTAGTGCGCCCCGCTCGCCGTGATTGTTTCAGGCGCCGGTCGGATACTTTCGTCCGGAATTCGCATGACCTGCGAAACCATGTCGACTGTGCAGCCCATGTTCCGCGCGCCAACGTTTACCACGATGGTGCGGGTTTCCGCGTCGGCGGGCTTGGGCTCCAGACCGAATAGATTGCGGAGGTTAATGATCGGGATGATCGACCCACGCAGGTTGGCCACCCCTTCGACGTACTTTGGTACTTGAGGTGTTTTGGTTACCTGCTTCAGAATGACCACTTCCTGGATCTGCTCTATGCGAAACAAATACTCTTGATCCGCGAGTTGAAAACCAACGAACTGCGAGGCGTTGCTCTTGCGGGTCTTGCTTGTGCCAATCGGGAGTTTTTCCGCAGCGGTCATGGAGAGCTTCGTGGGACGACAGGAATCTGGGACAAGACGTGACTTGTCCATGATAATCAGAAGTCCTATGGGAAAACAGCGAATCCCTTGATTCAGGGCACTTTTGCGGTCTAAGTACGCGATTGAGGCAAGGGTTGGAGCGATCCGACCGCTTTGTTTGTCTCAAAATCGCTGCGGCTGGTCGAAAGGACCACTTGTTCAAGAAACCGTTGTTTTCTCGGAGTCTGAAGATAGTGTGACAACTCCGGAGAATTGAGTCAGCAACAGTGGCGTGGAGGTGCACGAGCACTCGTCACGATTTACAGAATGGCGCAAACGTGGCAACGGGATTTGAATTTCTCGGAGAGGTTGTAAATCTGGCGTGGCAAACGCAGTGGACAGATGGGGCATTGTGAGTTTTCGCACTGACTTGTAATCCGCCTGACCTCCTTCAGGCGTGGCGATCACAGCGCAACACAAGGGCACTCGCTGGCCAATTCGGTGTCGCGTTCGCAAATCGACCTCCTGCAGTTTGAGTTTGCGTTCCTGAGTCTTCCATGTACCCGGGTCATCTGCAAGGATGAACACGATGTCGGGTTGGGCGGACGAATCGGCGTTACACCTGCGACCTGCCAATGCGAGAGCCACCGCTAGGCAGGCGACCAACACGGTGGGCGATTTCGTCGGCTGGCCGCGGATGCGGCAGGTTGCTATTCGCGGGGCTGCCCGTTTGCCCGGGCCTTGTCGAGGGCTGACTCATGTTGCTTCACGATGTCTGAATGCGCTGCGGCGACGTCGGTGGTCTCACCGGGGTCTTTGATGAGGTCATAGAGTTGGTGGACCTTGTCCTTGTTGACGCTGGTAGTCTCAATCATCTTCCATTGGCCAGAGCAAACGGCGATGGCGTTGTCGTTCGTGTCGCCTTGAACAAAGATGGTCCTGCGATTAGTCGTCGTCGGCTTGCCCAGCAGCACAGGCAGGATGCTCAGGGAGTCTTCACCGGCGTTATCCGGAAGTTTGACTTCAAGAATGTCCGCAGCGATGGCGAGCACACCGATGCGGCAGTATGCGCGTCCGTGACCTTCATGCCTTCCTGTGCAATCCGGTCGATATTCGGCGTCTTGATTTTCGTCGCTCTATAACAGCTTACGTCCCCGTAGTAATCGGCTCCATCGCTCTTGGGGCGAAAGAACGAGCCGTTGAAGAAGCCATGGCCCCGATCGTCGAAGGGCACCAGCACACATTCGTTGCCCGCTTCTTTCATGAGGCGCGCGAAACGTTCGGCGTTCTCAAATGGAACCGTCTTGTCGTCCGTGCCGTGGAAGACAATCGTCGGCACGATGTTTTTCCGGACGTGGTGACATGGTGAAAGGTCGGTCTGCTGCTCCGGTGTGAAATTCTTTGCTCCGCAGCCTTTCTCGGTCGTGTCCAGGACAGGATTGAATAAGATCATCGCATTGGGAACAGAACTGATCTCCATTTTCTCCCCTGCCTCCTCGCAGCAATCGATGACTCCCGCGCAGGCCGCTACATGACCACCCGCCGAACCACCGCTGGCGACAATCTGTTTAGGATCGACGCCGAGTTCGGCGGCATGCTCACGAATCCACCGGATCGCCGATTTGCCGTCCTTAACGCACTCAAAGGGCGTCGTTTTATTCCGGCTCTTCACGCGGTAGTCAGCCGAAAAGGCAACGATCCCCTGATCCGCCATCGCTCTGGCGTGCTGATAGAATTGCTTCGTGCTGCCGCCGCTCCATCCGCCGCCGAAAAAGAACACGATGGCAGGCCGATGGTCCGATGCCTTCAGTCCCGCTGGCTCAAAGACATCCATTTGTAATTTGATGTCATTCACTGATTTGTAAGTCACGGATCGATCCGGCGCGATCTCCGCAGCGTGGCTTGTCAAGGTGACCGCAAAGCCAAGCAGCAAGCTGGCGAATACCGTGAGCGTATGTTTCATGATGTTGACGGAATTGCAATCAGAGTTTCGGTGAGGTGTGACTATTCGTTGAACTTAGCTGCTTGTTGAAAAACGCCGTCGTGGCGTTTTTCAACCTCGCCCGGCGCAAAGCAAAGCTTCGCGAGGATCGCAAAATAACGACTTACGTCGCTATTTTGTCCTCACATCCATGTGAGGTCGCAGCCTGTCGAGAAAATCAACAGGCTATTAGTATTGCTTTTTGGTTTCGGCGATCCGAGGGATTCGGAAATCCAGGTCGACACCAGGGCAGAACTGGTGACGATCGCATTTGTGGTTCTCACCCGGCGCACTGTCAACCTCACGGGCAATTTTGCTCACCTGCGCCGCAGTGACTGCGATCACTTCTTGGACTTCTTTGCCTTGCCCTTTGGCGCCGTGTTTTTATTGTCAGCTTCTTGCTTCCACCACTCCGGACCTTCGGCTTCGATTTCTGCGTTAAGCTGGACGATCGCCGCTTTCATTTCGGCAAACTTCGCGGGTTAACAGCGAATGGCAAGACAGGCACTCGAAGTGCCCGTTGTAGGCCGTGCCCTGTTGCCGACCGCCGATCCTCGTGAGCGGAATGCTTGCCTAGGTACAGGACGACGACGAAAACAAGTTGGTCCCAGGGAGGAAGGTCTGCGCGGCGCCCACGTTGCGGGCCGCAAAACAGCCAGTCCGAGCCTCAATCCAGGTCGTGGGAACCCAGGAGTCAGATCATGGTAGTGAAAACGATGAAAATTCATTCCGCGCTGGACGCGGGGCGGGACGCGCGTTGTTACAATAGCGACCGTTACAAGCCTGGATCGGTTCCAGGCTCAACCCAGATGGGAAATGTCGGCTAATTGAGAAGTGTCGGATGCTCCACGTCCCAGAATGAGTGTAAACGCTTCGGCCCGCTAACCGCCTGTTGAAAAACGCCGTCGTGGCGTTTTTCAACCTCGCCCGGCGCAAAGCAAAGCTTCGCGAGGCTCGCAAAATAACGACTTACGTCGCTATTTTGTCCTCACATCCATGTGAGGTCGCA
>Ga0105047_10008678_pt1 | contig 16907 bp, 14 predicted proteins | sample MAT04_FD_78384 | JGI IMG/M metagenome (GOLD analysis project Ga0105047, IMG submission 78384) | Freshwater microbial communities from Lake Fryxell liftoff mats and glacier meltwater in Antarctica - MAT-04 (megahit assembly) | ecosystem: Environmental > Aquatic > Freshwater > Ice > Liftoff...
TCCACACCACAAAACTACCACCCACTTTGTCTCAGCCATGTCGGCAGATCACGCTCGCCGCGTCCTCCGCGTCGTAACTTCCCTCAACCCAAGCTTCTCTTCCGCTTCGTGAATAGGCCCTGAGAGCCAGTAATCGTCCCGGAATTCATATTTACACTGCCGTCGCTAAACCACAGGCCGAACGGTCCTTCCGGTCCCAGGTTGAGCGTTGCATCCGCAGAATCGAGCGTGAGGGTGTCCAAGTGAATCGCGGAATCCAAACTCACTGTATACGCGCTCCCTGTTGCTGAAATCGTTGCACTATCACGAAAGTAAAACATGCCCTCAGTAGACCATTTACTCGTATCGCCCCAGACACCGCTCACAGCGGCGTTCCAGTTAAAGTCAGTCGCGTGCAGGGATGCACTGACTAACAGCAGGGAGGCAATGGATTTTTGAGAGGGAAAGAGAAACGCATGAAAACGGGGGGGAGATGCAATGCTCAACCTAACAATAGTAATCCCACATTGGAACCGCTTATTTCTGGGCGAGTAGGATTTTACGCGCCTGAGCGAGTTCCTGTTTCTGCGCTGGGCTCACCTCTGGATATTGAGGATTGAGGGAATGCAGTGCGTCGATGATCGCGGAGGCGACAATTACGCGGGTAAACCATTTGTTGTCCGCAGGCACCACATACCACGGTGAATCATCGGTGGCCGTCTCTTGAATGGTCTTCTCGTAAGCCTGCATGTAGTCGTCCCAAAAGGCGCGCGACTTGGCGTCGGTGGCCGAAAACTTCCAGTTGTTCTCCGGGAGTTCGATTCGCTCGAGAAAGCGTTTTTTCTGTTCGTCCCTGGAAACGTGCAGGAAAAATTTCAGCACGATGGTTCCGTTACGCGTGAGGTAGAGCTCGAAGGAACGGATGTCTTCAAAACGCTCGTCCCAGATCTGTTTCGTGACGCACTCTTTCGGGAGCTTTTGTCCAGCGAGAAACTCCGGATGCACCCGCACCGCAAGCGTCTCCTGGTAGTAGCTGCGGTTGAAAATGCCGATGCGTCCGCGTTCCGGCAGTTCCTTGATACTCCGCCAGAGAAAAGGGGTCGCGGGTGCGCCGGGGAAGCCAGTGAGCAAGCGAGTGAAAGTCTCGTCCGCCCAGTTGGCTATATGGAGCGGTGATGGGCCGATACGAAATGGGACCTTACCCGTAGGAGTTGGCTGCGCTCGAGCTACGGCTATTCGCTCTCAACCCTCCGGGTTATCTCGTCAACCCTCCGGGTTATCTCGCCTCCAGTAGGTGTCTTATCTCATCACGTCCGATCTCACGCCTGTTCATATCGAAGCTCAAGAAAAAGAAACTGAGACGACTTTTCACTTCATCCTTACTCCCTTTTCCTTCTTACTCCCCGGATGTCAGATTCGTTCGTCCATCTTCACGCCCATACTGAATATTCGACGCTGGATGGCGCCGTGCGGATCGCGGAGGCGGTGAAGAAGGCGAAGCAGATGGAAATGCCGGCGCTGGCGATCACGGATCACGGGGTGATGTTTGGGGCGATCGAGTTTTACCAGGAGTGCGAGAAGCAGGGTATCAAACCCATTATCGGTTGCGAGGTGTATGTCGCACCGGATTCCCATTTAAAAAAGAGCGCGAACTCGCAGAAGGAGGCTTCCTACCATCTCACGCTGCTGGCGCAAAACGAGGCGGGTTACAAAAACCTCGTCCGGCTTGTCTCCATCGCGCATCTCGATGGGTATTACTATAAGCCGAGGATCGATAAGGAGCTGCTGGCGCAATACCGCGAGGGGTTGATCGGACTGAGCGGCTGTCTCAAAGGTGAGGTGCCGTATGCGATCCATGCGGAAGATAATCCGAAGAAGGCGTTGGAACTGGCAGCGACGTATCGCGACATCCTCGGGAAGGACAATTACTTCATCGAACTCCACAATCACGGCATTGAACAGCAGCTCAAATGCAACAAGATCCTGCCTGGGATCGCCCGTGATATTGGCGTGGGACTGGTGGCGGCAAACGACGTGCATTTTCTCCGGCGGGAGGATCACGAAGCGCATGACGCGCTGATTTGTATCGGGACGGGATCGAATATCACCGATGAGCGGCGCCTGCGTTATGTGCAGGAGGTTTACATGAAATCTCCTGCGGAAATGCGGGCGCTTTTCTCAGAGATACCCGAATCGTGCGACAATACGCTGGCGATTGCAGAGCGTTGCGCGATGAAGCTGGATACCTCACCGAAGTATCCAAATTATGAGCCTCCAGTGGGTAAGACGCAGAACCAATATCTGCGTGAGATCACGACTGAGGGACTTCGTAAACGCTATGGCGCGGATGCCGATGGTGAGGCGGTGCAGCGTCGTTTTGCGCTGGAGATCGATGTTTTGGAGAAGCAGGGTTTTACGAACTACTTCCTGATCGTCTGGGATTTTATCCGGTGGGCAAGAGAGCAGGGGATTCCAGTGGGGCCGGGGCGTGGCTCGGCGGCAGGCTCGATGATCGCTTATGCCATTGGCATCACGGACATTGATCCGATCAAGTTCAAGCTGCTCTTCGAGCGATTCCTTAATCCCGAGCGCGTTTCTCCGCCCGATATCGACGTGGATTTCTGCCAGAATCGTCGTCCCGAGGTAATCGAATACGTGCGCCAGAAATACGGTGAGCGCGCCGTCTCGCAGATCATCACCTTTGGTACGCTGGGTGCGAAATCGGTCGTGCGCGATACCGCGCGCGTCATGGGCTGGAGCTACGGCGATGCAGATCGACTGGCAAAAATGATCCCGACGGAAATCGGCATCACGCTGGCTGGCTACGACAAAAAGAATAAGGACACCGGCGAGGTGGAGCATGTGGCGGGTGCGATTGACAAAAACCCCGAGCTCGCAGCTGCCGTGAAGAACGAACCTGCTACCGCGCAGCTTTGGGACATCGCTTGCAAGCTGGAGGGTCTAACTCGTGGCACGGGCGTTCACGCGGCGGGCGTCGTGATCGCGGACCGTGATTTGAGCGAATACATCCCACTCGCACGCGCAAATGACGGCTCGATTGTGAGTCAGTATGCCATGGGACCGCTCACCGATGTAGGGATGCTGAAGTGCGACTTTCTGGGGTTGAAGACACTGACAGTGATCACGGACGCCGTTGTTACGATCCATAAACGCTTTCCCGATTTCGACGTGGATAAAATCCCGATGGATGATCAGGCGACATTCGATCTTTTAAACCGGGGAGAAACAACCGCTGTGTTCCAGTTGGAATCGGGCGGCATGGTCGGCATCTGCCGGCAGTTTGACATCAAGGATATTGAAGACATCAACGCGATCCTGGCGTTATATCGTCCGGGTCCGATGGATCTGATCCCTGATTACATCAAGCGCAAGAAGGGGCTGGCGAAGATCAAGTATCCGCATGAATCCATGAAGGACGTCTGCGCGGAAACTTACGGCATCATGATCTATCAGGAGCAGGTCATGCAGGCTGCGCAGAAGGTTGCGGGTTACACTCTGGGCGGCGCTGATTTGCTCCGTCGCGCGATGGGTAAGAAGGACAAGGAAAAGATGGCGAAAGAGCGCGTGAAATTTTGCGAAGGTGCGGACAAGCTGCATGGGCTGTCGGCGGACAAAGCGAACGAGATTTTCGACACGCTGGAGAAATTTGCGGGATACGGCTTTAATCGTTCGCATTCGGCTGCTTACGCGTGGGTGAGTTATCAGACGGCGTATCTCAAGGCGAACTACCCGGTGGAATTCATGGCGGCGGTGTTGAGTAACGAAGTGTCGAATACCGACAAGATCAGTATTTTCGTCGCGGAATGTGAACGGCTCGGAATTACAATCCTGCCGCCCGATCTCAATAAGTCCGGCCTCAAGTTTACGGCGGAAGCAGTGAGCGATGAGGGTCTCGCGGCGGCTGCGCAAATGCGGAAGACATTGCTCGCCGCCCAGGCTGCGGCAGCAGAAGCCAAGGCACGAAAGAAAGCGGGCGAACTGGAGGAGGAGACAGTCGTGATAGCAGTGGATGATGTGGCGATGGATACCCAGCGGATTCATGTCGGCGCGATTCGTTATGGTTTGGCTGCGATCAAGAACGTTGGGGAGGTTGCGATGGAGGCGACCATTGCTGAGCGCACCAAAAGCGGGGATTTTAAAACGCTGGATGATTTCTGCGCGCGGGTGGATTCCAAGAAAATCAACAAGAAGGCCGTGGAATGTCTCGTGAAGTGCGGCGCGCTGGATTTTACAGGAATGGAGCGTGCGCAATTGCACTCGGAGATTGATGCCGCCCTTGCCGCAGCATCGAGTGCGCACCGGGATCGTGCGTCAGGACAGGTCTCGCTTTTCGAAGACATGATGTCTGTCGCCAAACCGCCTGCATCCAAGCGCAGTGGTTCGGCGGTTGCGCCTTGGGGGCACACGGAGAAGCTCGCTTTTGAAAAAGAGCTGCTGGGATTTTACGTCACGGGCCATCCGCTCGACGAATATCGCTCGCTCTTGGAAAGCGACCGTTTTGTCCCCATCGCCAAGCTCGCGGAGCAGGAGAACAAGAGTAACATCACCATCGCCGGCCAGCTTTCGGTCGTGGAGCGGAAGTTCACCAAGAAAGACGGAAAACCTTTCGCGATCGTAACGCTAGAAGACCTTACTGCGCAGATCGAGGTGATGATTTGGAACGAGACATTCAACAAGACGCAAAAGCATCTTGAAGCTGGGAAGGTGGTTTCCATCTCGGGTCGTCTCGATCTCCGCGAGGAAGGGCCGCGTCTTACCGCCGATAAAGTCGATCCGCTCAACAAGCCTACGCCGAAGGAGAAGCCGCTGATTCTCACATTCGACTGCACCAAGGCAACCGAAGCCGATTTTCTCCGCATCCGCGATGTGCTGACTCAGAATCCAGGAACCCGTCGCGTGGAGTTGCGTCTTGCGAGTGAAGGGAAACTGATGAGGCTTCTGCCGAAGGAGGATTTTAAAATCACCCTCACGCCAGCTGCCACAGAGCAGTTGTCGCCATGGATGAGTTGAAAGCCTTTATGAAAACACTCCCGTTTTATCTCCCTCTGTGTGCTGCGTTTTGTGTCATGTCTTCCAATCTTACATGGGCGGCGGTGAGTCAGGTGGCGCTTGAAACGCTTGCTCCAGTGGAGATGCAATCGCCATTGTTGCCAAAGGAGAAGGCGGCGAACCTTAAAAAATTCCTCCTGAGCACAAAAGGCACTTATGGTTGGAACCCGGTAAAGGGAACAATCCGCTACGACTTTTTTCCCGATGGACGCCTGCATATTCAGGGGCCGGATGGTGAGGCGACGATGTGGCAGGGGAAATGGAGTTTAAAGGGAGATCAGCTCACGCTGGTGAACATTGATGAGAAGACGACAAAGACAGTGACGGCGAAAATGGATGGAGACGAACTCCTGCTCGATGACGTGTGCTATCGCCGCTACAAGCCCTAAGTAGCAGGACAAGATCACTATGAAATTTCCCTTAGAGCTTATAGCAGACTATCAGTGCGAGATTGGTGAGGGGCCGTTGTGGCATCCACTGGAGAAACGCGTTTACTGGACGGATATTCCGAAAGGCCGGATGTTTCACTTCGATCCTGCTACTGGAAAACATGAGCAGTTTTATGAAGGAGAGGTCGTGGGCGGTTTTACGATTCAGGCTGATGGCTCGCTTCTGCTGTTTCAAGGTGGTGGAGCGATTCGTATTTGGAAGGATGGCAAGCTGACGACGTTGATTGAGGAGGTTCCTGGAGAAGGGGATTCGCGTTTTAATGATGTGATTGCCGATCCGGAAGGGCGCGTCTTTTGCGGAACGATGGCGGTGGATGCACATCCTGGAAGTCTTTACCGTCTGGATCTGGATGGCAGCATCCAACGGCTTTTTACGGGCTTTAGCATCTCAAACGGAATGGGCTTCACGCCCAATTTAAAGCAGATGTATCACACCGATTCCCCAGCTCGTGAAATATACCGTTATAATTACGATAGGGCCACTGGTGGGCTTTCTAAACGACAGCTTTTCGTCCACATCGCCGAGGCAGACGGGTATCCGGACGGGATGACTGTGGACGCTGAAGGTTGCGTATGGACGGCATTATGGGACGGTAGCGCAGTCGTGCGTTTTTCTCCGGAAGGTGAGGAAATCTGGCGCATCCCGTTCCCCAAAGCCAGCCAGGTGTCTTGTGCTGCCTTCGGTGGAGATGATATGCGGGACATGTATGTTACGACAGCGGGCGGCCACGATAAGACAGCAAATGGTCTGGAGGCTGGCGCGCTTTATCGACTCAAGCCCAATGCGTGTGGAGGAACTGAATTTCTTTCGCGGATTCGGCTTTGAAATTTAGTTTTGCCACGGCAGGGGGATTTCTGATTGTGTTTAAATGAACAGTCCTACTCTTCATCTGAACAATGATTTTTCTGACTATTACTCCCATTTTGTAAACTATGAACGGTAACGAATTATACCTTAAAGCCAAAGAGGTGATGCCCGGCGGCGTCAACTCATCCACCCGAGTCAACAAGGCTTTAGGAATGCCGTTTTATGTCTCGAAAGGGAAGGGGAGTAAGCTGTGGGATATGGAAGGTCGCGAGTATCTGGACATGTCCTGCGCGCATGGAGCCGGGCTATTGGGCAACGGGCATCCGGCGATTGATGAGGCGCTCCACAAGGCAATCGAGATCGGTTATGTGAACTCATTTGAGACGGAGTATCACGAGAGGCTCGCACGGATTATTACGGAGAGCATTCCTTGCGCAGATAAAATCCGGTTTTGCTCCGCGGGCTCGGAGGCGACTATGCATCTCATCCGCGCTTGTCGTGGGTTTACTGGGAAGAACAAGATCATCCGCGTGGAAGGACATTTTCATGGTTATCACGAGCTCATTTTCATTGGTGGACAGCCTCCCGCCTCCGAGTTTCCGAGAAACCGTGAGCGTCCCTATATTGAATCGGCCGGAATCCCCGAGGAATTTGCGAACCTGATCATTCCCGTGCCGTGCAATGACATCGCTGCCTTGCAAGAGGCGGTGGATAAACACGGCTCGGATACCGCGCTGCTGATCTTGGAGCCGGTGAATTTCAACACGGCGGGAATCCGTGCGCAGCAGGAGTATCTGGAGTTTGCCCGCAAGATTACGAAGGAGAACGGCATTGTTCTGTTCTTCGATGAAATCCAGTCGGCGTTTAAAAAGTCATTCGGTGCGGCGCAAAGTCATCTCGGCGTGACCCCCGACGTTTGTACGATTGGCAAATCCATCGGGGGCGGGCTGCCACTGTCGGCATTCTGCGGCAAGGCGGAGATCATGGACACGTATCAGCCGTTGGGTCCGGTGCAACATAGCGGCACCTTCAATGCGCATTTGATTCCGATTCTAGCCGGCCTTGCCTTTGTGCAGGAGGCGGCGAAACCGGAGTTTTATCCGAAGCTTCGAGCGCTGGAGAAACAGTTTCATGAAGGTGTAGATGCCATCATCGAGAAGCATGATCTCAACATGATCGTTCCGCATTTTGGTGCCCGGTATAATATCCTGCTTGGACGCAAGACGCCTGCGTTGCGCTACGAGGAGACATTCTGCCACAACAAGGACGTGATGCTGAAAATCCTCAAGGCATGCTTCGATAAAGGCATCTATTTCCATGACTATGGCGGAGGTCCGTCGCACAACGGTTATTCGATCCAGCATACGTCGGAGGATATCGCGAAAGTCCTCGGTGTTTTGGAAAGCGTCTTGGTCGCGCATCGCAACGAAATGTAATTTTATGGAAGCACGTTACAAAAACAAACACGTCCTGGTCACCGGCGGAGCGCAAAGCATTGGGTTTGAAATCTGTCGTCAGTTTTGTGCTGAAGGGGCATCGGTCTCGATTTTTGATTACAACAAAAAAGTGCTCGATGAAGCGGTTCGGCAACTGACCGCGCAGGGTTACGTGGTGAAACCGTATCATGTGGATATCGCCAAGCAGGATCAGGTGATCCCTGCGGTGGAGGCTGCGGAGCAATTTGCACCCATTGATGTCTTGGTGAACAATGCCGGGATTTGTCCGGTGACGCCGTTTTTAAATATCGAGCCTGAGGAATGGCATCGGACGATGGACGTCAATCTCACCGGTGCATTTTACGTGGCGCAAGCGGTCTGCCGTTTTATGGCGAAACGCAAAAAAGGGGTGGTGATCAATATGGCCAGCAAGAACGGGATGGACGGGGAGTTTGGTCATGCCCACTACAACGCCAGCAAAGCGGGCATGATTTTGCTTACGAAAACCATCGCCATCGAACTCGCGCATCTCGACATCCGGTGCAACGCCGTGTGCCCTGGTTACATCCGTTCTGCGATGAACTTCCAGGTGGATACCGATGAATTTGTGGCCGAATTCGCAAACCGCTACATCCCGCTCAATCGTGTAGGCACCGTGGATAAAATCGCGCCGCTCTTTTTGTTTCTGGCAAGCGACGACGCATCATGGATCACAGGGCAGACTTTTGTCGTAGATGGAGGCCAGCTCGCCGGGCAAAAAGCCGCCGAGGATTTGCTCCAGCGGATGAAAATCTAGAGCAGCACAACGCACGCTTTGCCGTATAAGGCGACCGGATGTGCTGCAGTATAGAACAGGAGGAAACAGCGATGAAAAGCATCCTGTGTTTTTACTATAATGCTTCGCTCAAATGAAAACGTGAGAAACGGAGGCTGAATCTTAAATCTAAGATCGCCTCCCGCTCTCGGCTTACGTAACTTTTTCCTTCACCCTTTTTCCTTCGTCCTTTCATCCCATGTCCACCGAGCATACCGATCCCATTAATTCGCAAATTCTAACCGTCTCTGAAGACAAGATCACAGGGTTTGTGCGCGAACCCTTTATCGAGATTGCTGAAAAATGCGGGCTGCCGCTGGAAACGGTTTTGGACCGGATCAAGACGATGCTTGCGGCGGGCACGATTCGTCGGGTGCGGCAGACGCTCGTGGCGTCGAATCTCGCAGAAGGCGCGCTCGTGGCGTGGACGGTGCCCGAGGAGAAGCTCAATCACGCCTTCGATTGGATGTTTCAAAACGATCCGTTTAGCGGGCATGTGGTGGTGCGCTCGACTGATCAGCAGACGCAGGGAAGCAATTACCGGCTTTGGACGACGCTCAAGACGCCGGTCGGATCAAATATGGAAGAGCATTGCCGGGTGTTGATGCGTCACACGGGCTGCACGGCGTTCAAGCTCATGCCTGCGAAGGGGATTTTTGCGCTGGGTGTCGGGCATGTGCGGCGGAAAGTGATCGAGCCGGGCGACAAGGCCGAGAAACCGGCGGAGATGATTCGAGTCGGGATCGTGAATTTGACAGAACAGGAATGGGACGTTCTTCTGGCTTTGAAGCGTGAGCTGACGCTGGATGAAATTGCCACCGGTCTTTGGGAGAAACGTGCGAAAGAGGCGGGTGTGGATTTGGAGACGTTTTGTCAAGTGGCGGAGGATTTGAACAAACGGCAGGTGATCGGACGCTTTAGCACTTTTCTGGAGCACGTGAAACCCTCGGCGACGGGCCAGCGTGTGACGAAGTTCAACGCGCTTTTCCACTGGAAAGTGCCAGAGGGAATGCAGGTGCAGGCGGGTGGCGAGGCAGGACGGCATCCGATTCTTACGCACTGTTACTGGCGGGAGGGCGGCTCCGAATTTTCCAATGTGAATGTCATGGCGGTTTGTCACGGCACGGAGAAGGAGCGCGTGTTGCAGCACAAGGCGGCGATTGATAAACACCTTGAAAGCGTCGGCATCCCGGTGAGCTACACGAATGTCTTCTGGGGCGGACGCAGTGAGATCAAGCCAAGCGAGATTTCGCCGAAGATCCACAAGGAGTGGATGGCGAAATATGACACGGTGGAAGCTGCGACGGTGTAATCAGTTCGTTTTAAGACCGTGATGAGCATTGAAAGCACAGTCTCAGAAGGAAATACAACCCAGAGCGTTTATTGGACAGTAGCCGGGGGGAGCACCCCCGGAATATCGTTAGAGAGATATGCACGCCGGAGGTGTGCGGGAGAATTGTCCGCCACCCCTGCTGGGGTGAGAGTTAATGTTGATCTGATTCTCCGGGTGTTACCCGGAGCTACGGTCCACCATCCCTCCGGGTTTTTTCCCGTCTCAATGTTGTTGCGTAACTGGTTTTTAAAATGAGTGAGGAAAAACCAGTAAAAGTTCCTGAGAAGGGGAAAACCTCGGATTCTTTGAGCCTGCTAAAGTGTGTGGCAATGGCCGTTCTTTTAGGGGTCTATATCAGCGGGTATATATTATACTTCAGCTCACATGTGAGTGTTACGGGGCCATTTTGGCTATTTCTAATAGTTGCACCTGCAATTTTGATGTTAAGCTTCAATCGAGGTGGAAAATTTTTCAGCTTTGGCTTGCTGATATTGGGAACTCTTTTGCTTTGTAATCACCACTTAGGTGAAAAACTGGAGCTTCAGAAGTCGAGAAAATGGAACAACACACTGAAACAGATGTCTTACGATTCCACACTCTCCTTCCAACACGTCGGCTTTTACACCCACGGCGGATGGGTGTTCGATTACCCGCTGGCGCCGCGCTCCTGGCAGCGTGCGGATTACCAGAACATGTTCCATCTTTTGAAGGCGATGGATTACGACACGGTAATGGTCTGGCCGCTGCTAGAGGCGATTCCGATGCCGCTTTCCGAGGCGGATGCGGCGGAGTTGAAAGCGTTCCGGGAGATTTTACAGGACGGACGTAATACTGGCTTGCGGAGCTGGATGGTGCTGTGCCCAAATCTCACCAGCCAGCCCGAGATCGCCGTGAAACCCTGGCGGGAACGGAATCCGTATCCTTCGATCATTCAGGTGCGTCTTGATGATCCCACCCAATCCGCCAGCTACTTCGCCCATCGCGAATCCATGCTCGCCATTTTGGACAATGCCGATGCGTATGTAACGATCGATGGTGATCCGGGCGGTTATCCCGGTGCGAAACCGGAGGACTTTGCACGCGTGTTTCTGGCGGATCAGGCGTCGATCCAAAAGCATGGCGACTACCCAAAAACTCAGACGGTAATTCCTTGGATATGGTCGGGCTGGGGAACCAAGGGCGTCTGGGCAGAGCCGCTCGAGCCTTTTGTTCGCAACGAGCTGGAGGCGATCAAAGCCATCCCTCAGCCCTGGGAATTGCTGATCGGACGGAGTCATCGCGACGGACACGCCAACGGGCGGATCAATGTGCAGATCGCCAAGGAGCTGGGATTGGAAAAGCAGTCCACGCTCTTGATGTATGAAGCCATTGAGTTTGAACCGACGCCACCTGCGTCGAAGCTTCAATTTGGAATCATCCGGAAAATGTTCCGTGAGGAGATGGCGTCGTTTGACATCGCGCGTGGCGTGATGGGCAATGCTCAGCAGCCCGTGATGGCGTTGCCGAACATCTATTTCTTTGCTCGTGTCGCCCGCAACCTGAGCTATTTGAAAAAGACAGACGATGAAGTGCTCAACGACTTTGCCGGATTTTTAGGAGGGGAGCCGACCTATCTGCTGCCTGCTTGGAAATGTCTTTCGCTGCCTCTGGAGGAATTGTCCCAGAAACTACCTGACCAATTGCGCAACATGAAGCTCACGCAAGAAGCGGCGGATTTTATCCCGGGCGGGGAGAAAAAATATCTGGATTTACTGGCTGCTCAAGTGGAGAGCCGCCGCCGGATGTTGCAGGCGATGCAGCAGCCTGTTGCCAGCCTAGAGGAAGCTGTGGCAGCAATCGCTGAGGGAACGGACGCGCTGATCGCATGGTGGAGTCAGCATCACTTTGTTATGGGGAATAATCCAGGTGCGCCGTTTGCGTGGCAGTATGTGGACGGCGGACAGCTTGAGGAATGGCGGGCATGGTGCCGAAGCGCCGCGGGAGGAAAGCCGGGATTGGGTGGACTCGCGGCGAAACAACTGGCTGTATCCGGAAAGGTGAGTGAAGAGCAGGCGACAGGATTGATGCGGGAGCTGCTGGGAGAGTGATTTAAGAAGAAGGAAGTAGCTGATTTGGCGATTGCCTTCAGTGCCTGATAGGCGCTCTCTATTGGCTGCATGATATTCCAGCCTGATCTTCATCCGCATCGGCGATATAATTCACTCACTGGCGAGTGGATTCTGGTGTCGCCGCACCGGGAGTTGCGTCCGTGGCAGGGACAGGAAGAAAAGCCGGGCGACGAGCAGCGGCCTGAACATGATCCGGCTTGCTACCTTTGTCCGGGGAATCGTCGCGCAGGTGATGCCGTGAATCCCCGTTACCAGGACACCTTTGTTTTTAATAACGACTTTGCGGCATTGCTCCCAGATACACCGCCACCAGCTATAGGAAAGCCAATGGGATTATTTCGGGCGCAGCCGGTGCAGGGGGAGTCGAGAGTCATTTGCTTTTCGCCCAAACACAACCTGACCTTGCCCGAGATGAGCGTGGAGCAGATCGGGCGTGTCGTGAATGTGTGGTGCGAACAGCTCGCAGAACTGGGTGCACGGTATCGCTGGGTGCAGATTTTTGAGAATAAGGGGACAGTGATGGGGTGTTCCAACCCTCATCCGCATGGACAAATCTGGGCGGGGAATTTTCTTCCGCAGTGCGCCGAACAGGAGGAGGAGCAGCAACGTAATTATTTCCTGCGCGAACGACGTCCGCTGCTGATGGATTATCTGACCAAGGAACTGGAGCTGGGAGCGCGCATCGTGGAATCAAACTCCCATTGGGTGATGCTCGTGCCGTATTGGGCGACCTGGCCGTATGAGATGCTTTTGTTGCCGCGTCGTCATGTCAAGAGCATGACCGATCTAAAAGCTGAAGAACGCGTGTCGCTTTCGGAAATCCTAAAATCCTCACTGACGCGATACGACAATCTCTTTGAATGTAGCTTTCCGTATTCGATGGGCTGGCATGGTGCACCAACTGATGGCGGAAGCTATGAGCACTGGCAGTTGCACGCGCACTTTTATCCGCCGCTTTTGCGCTCGGCCACGGTGAAGAAATTTATGGTGGGCTACGAGATGCTCGGAGAACCCCAGCGCGATATTACCCCGGAACAGGCGGCAAAGCGTTTACAGGAGATGCCCACGACGCATTACAAGAGCAGGTAGCGCGGCAGGTGTGAAAGACATCCTGAGGGCTGAAGGACCTTAGTTCGGAGCAGAGAAATTACGCGTGCGCGGGGTGGGGAGAGCGTATTATGTCTCGCCTCTAATGCGTGTCTTGTTGTCGTCCACAATCCAGAGACGCTTCGTAATGGGCTCCGTCTGGAGCAACGAGAGAATCCGCGGAATGATGGCGAGAACTGTGTTGCGGTCCTGACGAGCCAATCGCAGGATAATGATTCCAGAGTAATTCTGTGGCGGGTAGTTCTTTATATGTGCGAAATCCAAATCAAGCGTGATGAGAATACGCTGCTCCTCCTGACAAACCTTGGCGATGGATGGGTCGGTAGCACCTTGCAAATCCTCGTCGTGAACCGAGTGGGCGTCATGGCCTTCTGTGCGGAGCAAAGTGCCTAAATCCGAAGGGAGATTCTCATCAAACTTGAATTTCACGCCGCCGCCCCAAGTGGTGTTACAATGACGCGTTCGCGAGCAAGCTCGGCCGCGTAAGACATCGCGGCGGCAACGTCTTCTGGCTGAAGCGATGGGTAGCTCGTGATGATGTCGGTCGGTGTAAGTCCTGCGGCCAAATTGTCGAGGACGACAGACACCATGACACGCGTGCCGTGAATGCAGGCTTTGCCGTGGCAAATGTTCGGATCAACAGTGATGCGTTCAGTCCAGTCCATGTCATTGAATATGAGCTTTTTGCAAGTTCGGTCAAGGTAGAGAGTCAACGACACTGCGAAGCGAGGCGATACACAAGGAACTCCAATTGTATCTATCTATCTATGAAAACAACTCAGCCAGACGGGGAGTGCTTATCAGGCTAATTGTTTACTGGGCCGCAACCATGAGCTGATCGCGCTCAAACTCTTCCGATTTTGCCTCAAACTTTGTATAAAGAAACTTGCTGATTGGTATCCCGGCTTTCGTGACTCCGTGGGCTTGGGAGAGGCCGCATTTTTTAAGCGTCTTCAGTGATTCATACAGGAGCGCTGTGCCCAATCCCCGGTTGCAATACTCGGAAAGCACGCAGGGGCCGGAAATCAAATGGGTGACAGCTGCCTCCTCGGTATTCAGGCCGGAGGCGGCGATGATGCGGGTGCCGTGGGTGATGACCATTGCGGGGGTGCTGCTGGTCGCGAAGCTCTGGGTGAGTTGCGTTTCGATAAAGCCACGCACTGATTTGAAAGCATCGCCCCATGTGGTATCGAGCGAGAAGGCGGCAAAGATCACACTCTGCACCAGCTTTTCCTCCTCGCGCACCGCAGGGCGAATCACGTAGGAGGTCATATTCTTGGGCTCGTAATCAGGCAGCTTCTTTAAATCCCAAGTAAATCGGCTCCAGCGGACTAGTTTCATCGGCGCCGAATCTAGGGCGGGCAAATTGGAAATCAACGGATAACATCGACCCGGTTAATTTAAAAATTTGAGTTTGCCTTTGAGGTTTTTTATTTTTTCAAGCTGCCGCCCCGGCCATCGATCCGATGGGTTTAATAAACGCCTTCAACGATTGTCTTTTCCATCGCGCCGAACGGACGAACTTCCGCGACGCCGTCCCAGGCATACGGCGCGCGTGGGCGGCGCCGAAGGGCTTCGTCGCGTTCGAGGAAGCGTGGCATGAAGAATTCCTTGGTCATCGTCGTGAGTTCGACGCGACCCCAGGTGTCGTAATCCACTGTCTGGGCGGTGTCATTCGGATCCACCACGCGCAAGACGGCGCGAGGCTGTGGCGCGTAGTAGGTGATGCTGAACTTATCCTCCGGCAAAAGCGGCACACTGGCGGCGAGTCCCATGAGGGTATTGCCGTAGGTGGGGTAGAAGCCGATACGGTTTTCCAGCACTTCTTCGACGATGAAGCGGACGTATTGCGGGAGCATTGTCGTGCCGCCGCAAAAGACGCCACGGATTCCTGCCTCGTAGATATCCACCTTTTCCGAAAGCGCTTCCAGTAGCTTGGGCGTGGTGAAAAGTCCGGTGACTTTACGGTTTTTGAGAATGATCGCCGCCTGATCCACCACATGTTCCATGTAGGCTTTCGCCTGATCAAACTGCTTGTTGGAAATCAGCTTTTTCACCCAGCGCGGATCGAGATCGATAAAGTAGCACGACGAACCGCGCACATTCGCGAGATGCTCGATCGCGAGGCGGAGACGGCGTGGGCCGGTCGGTCCCATCATCAGCCACGCGCCGCCCCGGGGGAAATGCTCGTCGCTGATTTTCTCCGAGAACTCCGAGTAATCCACCTTGTAGTCATGCCAGCCGATGCGCTGCTTGGGCATTCCTGTCGTGCCGCCCGTTTCGAAAATACTGTAAGGAAATCCCTCAAAAGCCTTTGGAACCCAAACTTCGGGATGGAGATCGCGCAGCCATTCATCTTGAAAATGGGGGAACTTTTTGAGGTCCTCAAACGTCTCTACTTCCTTGCGCGGATCGAAGTTTTTTGCCGCCCAATCGAGCCAGAAAGGGCATCCAGTATCCGGTGAAAAATGCAGCGCGATGATTTCGCGCAGATGGGTGTCGAGTTGAACTTTGGCTTGATCGGGAGTCAGGAATGCGGACGACATGGGTGATTAGTATGTATGCGTATCAAGCGCCGTAGTCATAGGGCGAGCAGGAATTTGGGGTGATTCCACTTCGTGATTGCGAATGGTGTATCGTTGTAGCGTTTCTGTGAGCGCCAGGAGGGGGCTTTGGGCGGGATTGTTCATTCTCAATTACAAAGTGATATTATTCCCAAATGGGGAATGTGCGATTGGAAGGAGCACAAGATTTAATCCAAGAGAGTTCGGCATGTAGTTGCGGCTTGAAGGGGCACAGTCCGTCCCGGCTGTGGGGCCATCAGGCGTCCCGCCTGATGATCGTTGATATTATCCAGTCCGACAGGAGCGGCGCATCATGAGCAATCTCCTGCTGAGGTAATTCTGCACACTTTCTTCAGGCGGGACGCCCGACGGCCCCACAGCCGGGACGGACTGTGCCCCGTGCGTTGCGCTTCGCGCTGCGATCCTCATGTCGAACACTCTTGGTTGCAAACTGTGCTCCATCACACGCTCAAATTAAGGGGTGTACGCAATGCCTAGATTTTTTGCCGCATCCTCAAGCCGCGTATCGAGTGTCCAGAGCACATCACCCGATAACAAGGCGGCTGCGAGAAGCTGGACGTCGCTCCAGCCGACTCCCTTTCCGTATAGAGAATGCGTTTCGATAAGAACCAGGCATTCATCAGCGGTGGCGGTGCTGCTGTGCGGAAGGCTGTGCAGCAGGGCGAGTGTCTTCTGGCGATTTGCAAGGGTGCCGGTTGCGAGTTCTCCAATGACAATCGGATGCATCCGAATTTGTCCTAAATTCAAGTGGGCAGCCAGTTCGGGCAACCGACGACGGAAATGCTGAATCCAAATGGAAGTATCCGCGAGGATCACGGTTATTCAGTTTTAGTGCGGCGGCGCGGCGGAACCTCCAGCGTCGGCATCGTGCCGCCAATAGCAGCCAGCCGTCTTGCAGCTTCACGTTGAATTAGCGCCTCCAGCCCCATCCGAACCAACGCGGTTTTCTCTTTTTCCCCGGTATATTCGCCCGCCTGTTTGAGTAACGAATCGTCAATATTCAGAGTAGTTCTCATACATACACTGATGCCACTATCGTATGCATTGGTCAAAGCGTTATTTGCTCCTCATTAACAAGCTCCGGCCCAAGCTGGCCCATCGTCCACCTCTACCGCATCCGCTGGGACATCGAATCGAACGGAGTGAGATAGCCGGAGCGCAGCGACGCCCGAAGGGCAGTGACGGCGGGCACTGGCAAAAGGTTTTTGACCAGCTCAA
>Ga0105047_10008680_pt1 | contig 16903 bp, 14 predicted proteins | sample MAT04_FD_78384 | JGI IMG/M metagenome (GOLD analysis project Ga0105047, IMG submission 78384) | Freshwater microbial communities from Lake Fryxell liftoff mats and glacier meltwater in Antarctica - MAT-04 (megahit assembly) | ecosystem: Environmental > Aquatic > Freshwater > Ice > Liftoff...
ATGCCCTTGCGGTGGAAGGCGGGCTCGACATACACCGTCACCTCGGCGGTGGGGGCATACGCATCGCGGGCCCGCCACGTGCCGGCCTTGGCGTAGCCGGCAAACGCCCCGTTTACCTCCGCCGCGAGCCATGGAAACATGTCGCGGCCAGCGTGCCAGATGGCGGCAAACTCGGCCTCGGTCTGCGGCGAAGTCCCGAAGTGGACAACGGTGTGCTCGATGAAGTGGTTGGTGAGCCGGCAGGCGGATGCGATGTCATCGGCCGTGAAATGGCGTGTGAGCATGGCGGGATTATTGCGGGCACCGCCACCAACCGCGACGCCGCTGGGCTCACGCGACTCCCACGATGTGTATGCTCACCCCATGACCACCAACCCCTCAGCACCCCGTCCCCGCGGCATCGGATCGCCCGCGGATGTCCGCCTGCCTTTGACGGAAGCTGGCCCCGGCGGTGAGGTGCGGGTGGCAGATGTGAATGAGGAGACCATCGCGCTGGTAGTGACGGAGTTCTACGCCGAGTGCCGCCGCGACCCGGTGCTGGGGCCGATCTTTGAGCGGCACGTTGAGAACTGGGACGACCACCTGGCGCGGATTCGCCGGTTCTGGTCCGCAGCACTTTTAAAGGCCGGGCAATATTCCGGCCGCCCGCTTGAGGCACACCTGGCGATTCCAAACCTCGCTCCGGAGCACTTTACGCTCTGGCTGCGGCTGTTCAGTCAGACCGTGAGCAAGCACTGCACGCCGGCGGACGCCTCAGTGTTCATGGCCATGGCGGGGCGGATGGCGAAGGTGATCATGGCCACCTCCGAAGTTCGCAAAGGGCGGCCCTCAGCGTGACGAAACAGGTATTCACGCTGGACCATCTGCCGGTGCCCCGCACTCAGGACACGGGCCGGCCCCAAGCCCGATCAGCGAGTAGCCACATGCGTGGCAGCACCCGCAAACGCCCAGTCGCACCAATCGGCGTCGCAGGACCATTCAGTAGGCCGCCAAACCGACCACCACGAGCCCGGCCGGGAAAGCCGTGGGTGGTATTTGGATCAGCCGCCAACGCCCTTGGCCATTCCATTCAACCGTGAAATACAGCGCGCACTCGCTGACAGGAGCGAAATCTACAGAAGCGATCTCTCCGCCGCTCCATCGCAGTCCCCTCGACCGACCAGCGAGGCTACCGGAGATGGTGATGTCGGCAAATCCACTCAGCAGCCATACCCCAAGCAGCACTGCAAGGACTGGCCTCACAAAGCCCAGCTTCTTCTTGGTTCGGCGGATACTCTGACCGCGATTGTCCGTGTCGCGAGAGCATATTCGCCGAGTGCCAGCTCAGCAATGGGGGCGGCGCATTTACGCAGCTTCCGCCAACGCCGTCGGTTGGTCGCCGCAAGCACATGCCGCGCGGTCGCTCAGAGCTTTGACGCTTGAGGAGTATGGTCGGCTGGCATCGCCGGCGCGAGAGTGGGTGCGGGTGCGACCTTCACCCCAGCCCGCGGAACCACCAGCGGCTTGGCAGGATTGGTACTGCGATCACGATACTCCGCCGCCCGCAACGCGTAACTCGTCACTGGCACCACCGCCAAAATCACCACCCCCGCCGCCGAGCAAAAGCCCGCCACCGTCCGCGAAAAGAATGGGGCCAGCCGCGGCGGTGAAGTCCCCGGCGCAATCTCGAGTGTCTCTAACCACGGCGTGCCCGCCAGACGCAGGTAATAGAACGCCGCAATCGCCGAGTTCAGGCCCAGGATAACCACCAGCGGAATCTCCCCCGCGCTGATGGCCGCCGTAAAGAGCGGCAGTTTGCCAAAGAAGCCAAGTGTCGGCGGCAGCCCCAGCAGCCCCAGCGCCGAGAGCACCATCGTGTAGCCCAGAATCGGGCTCGAGCGGCACAGGCCGCGCAGGTCAGAGAACGAGTCGCACTCGTCGGGCTTGCCGTCTTTGCCGGTCCGTTCAAGGCAGGCAAGCACGGCGAAGGCGCCGAGATTCATCACGCCGTAAGCCAGCAGGTAGAAGAGCACCGCCGCAAGGCCGTTGCGGGTGAAGGGCGCACCGGGCGCGCCGGGTCCGGCCAGCAGGCCCACCAGCATGTACCCCGAGTGCGCGACCGACGAATAGGCCAGCGTGCGTTTGACCGACGTTTGCAGCAGCGCGAGTACGTTGCCCACAGTCATCGTCAGGGCGGCCATGATCCACAGGATCTGATGGAGCGGTTCAGGAAGTTTCCCGTCCGCCGCGTTCCAGCCAACGCACGAGATGAGCAGCAGCAGCGCGAAGAATCCGGCCGTCTTAGGGACGAAGGCGAGCATCGCCGCGATGGGCGACGAAGCCCCTTGATAGACATCGGGCGTATAAAAGTGCATCGGCACCGCCGCGATCTTAAACGCAATCCCCAGCACGCTGAGGACGAGGCCCGTCATGGCAATGCCGCTGATGCCCCCCGCAGCGGACTGTTCAGCAAGAATCCGCTGGATCTCGGAGAGTGAGGTGCTGCCGGTGCCGCCATAGAGCATCGTGAAGCCATAGAGGAACGTGGCGGCGCCGAGCGCACCGAGGAAGAAGTACTTCACGCCCGCTTCCATGGAGCGGTTGTGGCGGGTAGACATGCTCACCATGATGTAGGTGGGCAGCGAGGTGAGCTCGAGGGCGAGGAACAGCCAGATCAGATCATCCGCCCCCGCGCACAGCATCAGCCCCGTCAGCGAGAAGAGGAAGAACGAATAGAACTCAGCGCGGGTGGCCTTGAGCGGGTTGTACGGCTCGCCGCGCGAGATGGCGATTTCGTACTCACGATCTGCCGAGCCGGCGATGAGCAGCGTGAGCAGCATGCCCACGATCGCGACGATGATCTTGCCGTAGTGCGGCAGATTCTCAAGCGGCGTGGTGCCCGTCGGTGCGAATGTGAAGTGGGCGAGTACGCCAGAGATGGCGAGGGCGATGAAGCAGATCGGCCCGCAGAGTTTGCGGAGCGGATACGACTTCGACAGCCCGACGATCATGACAATGCACGTCGCGGCGAAGAGCGCGATCTCGGGGTACATCGTCTTGACCTTCTCGGCCATGGGGATGGCCGCGAGCGTCAGCGAGGAGAGATGCGACGAGGCGAGATTGAGCGCGTCAGACGTGTTCATTTAATGGGCCCCTTCCTTGGTTGCGGAGGGGTTGCTGGGGTTGTTGGTTTGAGCGGGAACCGCGCCAGCCGCCGCGGCGTGATCGGCTGAATCCGTAACCGAAGTGGGGGCGGAGGCGGTAGGAAGAGCGACGGGCGGAACGCCCTCGGCCATGCGGGCCTTCTCGCGGGCCTGCTGAACGGTGGCGACCGTCGCCATCACGGGTTTTTCGAGTGCATCAAGGAGCGGCTTGGGATACATGCCCGTCGCCAGACAGAGCGCGGCGAGCGGGAGCAGAATGCCGATCTCGCGAGCCCCAAGATCGGTCGGCAGTTTGGGAGCATCTTCGTGGTCGCCATCTTGGCCGTGCGCATCGTGATGGTGCGGCTCATGCAGCGGGCCGAAGACGATCTTACCGAGCATGTAGAGCAGATAGATCGCCGAAACAACCATGCCCGTCGCGGCGACGGCGGCGAAGGTGGGGCCGAGCTCGCCGGGCGTCCATCCCGTGCCCTTGGGCGCCAGGCCGCGCCAGGCATCGCCCGCCTGGAACGCACCGAAGAGACACAGGAACTCGCTCACAAAGCCGTTGAGGCCGGGCAGACCGACCGACGCCATGGTGAAGAACACCATGAAGCATGCCCACACCGGCATCTTGGCGGCCAAGCCGCCCAGTTCCTTCATATTACGGGTGTGGTAACGCTCGTAGATCATGCCAATGCACAGGAAGAGCGCGCCAGTCGAGAGCCCGTGGCTGATCATGTACAGGATCGCGCCCTGCAGGCCGCTGGCGTTGAGGGCAAACAGCCCCAGCACGCAGAACCCAAGGTGCGAGACCGAGGAATAGGCGATAAGTTTCTTCACGTCGGTCTGCACCCAGCAGATGAGCCCCGCCGCGATGATGCCGATGATCGCCAGCGTGGCGATGAACGGGGCATATTCAACGGCTGCCATGGGGCAGAACGGAATCGCAAATGTGAGAATGCCAAATGTGCCGAGCTTCAGCAGCACGCCCGCCAGAATAACCGAGCCCGCCGTGGGGGCCTCGGTGTGCGCAAGCGGGAGCCACGTGTGCAGCGGAAACAGCGGCACCTTGATCGAGAAGCCCAGCATAAGGGCCGCGAAGACCCACGCCTGGGTCGAGGCGGGCATCTGCGTCGCGGCGTTCTGAAGAATGCCGATGTCAAACGTCCACAGGCGAATCACGTCGGTCGAGCCAAAAGTGGACGCGTTGAACCACGCGACATACACAAGGCCGGCGAGCGCGATGACCGAACCGGTAAAGGTATAAAGGAAGAACTTGATGGCCGCGGCTTTGCGGTTTGTGCTGCCGTAAAGCGAGATGAGCACGAACATCGGCACCAGCGTGAACTCAAAGAACACGTAGAACAGAATGAGGTCGCGGGCCATGAAGACGCCGCACAGGGCCGACTGCAAAACCAGCAGCCAGAAGTAGTACGTCTTTACTCGTCGAGTCACGGCCGTGAGCGAGCAGGCAATACAGATCGGCCCCAGCAGCACCGAGAGCATGAGCAGCAGCATGCCAACGGCGTTGGTGCCGATCGAGAAGCTCAGGCCCAGATCAGGAAACCACGGCCACGATCTGGCGAACTGATATTGATCGCCGCCCGTCCAGTCAAACTGATACGCCAGCACCCCCATGGGAATGATCGGCAGCAATGTGCCGAGCATGCCGATGAGGAAAGAGTGCTTCTTGCCGAGCGCAGAGACCGCGACGGCAGCGAGGAGCGGGATGAGCACAAGCGAGATGAGCATGTGTTGGGCAGTGCCGAAGGACAGATCGGAAGGACAGATCGGGAGCGATCAGGACGCGAGGCAGACCGGGCGGAAGGATCAAAACCAAGTCAGGCCAAAACCAAATCAGGGCAAAACCAATCAGCGGAGCATGAAGATCGCCAGCACGAAGATGATGGCGATGCCCGAGGCCATGCCCACGGCGTAGCCGTTGAGCACGCCGCTCTGGCTCGGGCGGACCGACCACCCAAGGCCGCGAGGCAGCCAGCCGATGGTGTTGACAAGGCCGTCAACCAAAAGCTTGTCGATCAGGTGGAAGATGTGCGAAGCGACCCACAGCGGAACGCAAATCAGGAAGTTGTAAAGCTCGTCCACGTACCACTTGTTCTGCGCCCAGGTGGGCAGCGGGCCAAGCAGCGGCAGCAACTCATCGGCCTTGGACTTGGCGGCAGTCGTGCGGCCCTGCTTGTGCAGCACGAACGCGACGAGAATGCCGAGAATGCCTACGACCGACGACACGACCATCATGGCCTTGTGAACGTCGTAGCCGAAGAACTTCGCATCATGGCCTCCGGCTGTATGCGCTTCGCCCGCCGCGTGGGCCGTGATCGCCAGGCCGGTGCTGCCGTGCGCCACCATGCCCTCAACCCAGTGATTCATGTACGGAATCGCCGCGCCACCAATCACCAGTGACGCGATGGCGAGTGTGGCCAGAACGACATTGATGGCGATGCCCGGCGGGTGCGGGTGGAAGTCGGCGTGGGCCGCTTTGTCCGCGTTGTCCGCTTTGCCCGCGTGGGGGTGGCCGTGGGCGGCCGGTGCCGCCGCATGCGCATCATGCGCGTGGCTGTCATGCCCATGATCGTCATGCCCATGAGCCTCATCGCCCGGCTCAAACTGCTGCGGGCCAACGAACACCCGGAAGAACACGCGGAACGTGTAATATGCCGTCAGCCCCGCCGTGACGAGCAGGATCCAGCCGATGATCTCAAGGTGCGGGTTGCTAAACGCACTCGCCAGAATCGAGTCTTTGCTGAAAAAGCCGGCCGTGAACGGGAAGCCCGAGAGGTTGAGGCAACCCACCAGCATCCCGAAGCCGACGATCTTCCAACCCGGCATCCACGCCACGCCCGAAAGCTTGCGAAGATCGAGCTGCCCGCCAAAGCCGTGCATGACGGCACCGCACGACAGGAACAGCAGGGCCTTGAAGAACGCGTGGGTAAAGACGTGATACGGCCCCGCCGCGGCAGACTCGGCCGTAAGCGAAGCCGCCGTCGTGACGCCCAGACCGGCGAACATGTAGCCGAGCTGGCTAACGGTCGAATACGCCATGATCCGCTTGATATCGAACTGGGCCATGCCGATCGTGGCCGAGAAGAGCGCGGTGAGCGAGCCCACCCACGCCACGATGGGCAGGGCGTGCTCGTTGAGCACGAACAAAGGCAGCATGCGGGCCACGAGGTAGACACCCGCCGTCACCATCGTCGCCGCATGGATGAGGGCTGAAACGGGGGTGGGCCCTTCCATGGCATCCGGCAGCCAGACATACAGCGGCAACTGCGCCGACTTTCCAAACGCGCCCACCATCAGCAGCAGCGGAATCACGCTCACCGAGGCGGGAATCGCTAGCCAGTCGCCCTGCCGTGCGGCTTCAAGATACGGCTGCGCCTTGGCGAAGATGACCGAATACTCAACACTGCCAAAGTGCACAAACGTGAGCATGACACCCAGCGAGAGTCCGATATCGCCGATGCGGTTGACGATGAACGCCTTCTTGGCCGCGGCAACGGCCGAAGGCCTCTTGTAGAAGTAGCCAATCAGCAGATACGAGCACAGACCCACGCCCTCCCAGCCCAGGAAGAGCAGGATCATGTTGTCGCCCATGACCAGGCACGCCATGCTGAACACGAAGAGGTTGAAGGCTGCAAAGAACCGGCAGTAACCCGTCCCAACGTCATGGCTCATGTACTCACTGGCATAAAGCGCAATCAGCGTGCCCAAGCCGGTGACGAAGAGCATCCAGAGGCACGTCAGGGTGTCGACATAGAACGAGAAGTCCGCAACAAACCGCTGACCAGGGGCACCACCCCAGGCGTAGTTGATCCACTCAAACAGATGCACCGTGTACGGCGCGCTGGGCGTGCCGCCAAGCCCGCCCGTGCAGTCGAGGTACATCTTCACCGCACAGGCAAACGAAGCCGCGAGGCAGCCGACCGTGAGGAAGGCCGGGAGTTTGGACTTATTGCCAAAGATCGCCAGCACCGTCGCCAGAAGCACGCCCACGATCGGAAAGATCGGGATGAGCGCTACCGGCCATGAAAAATGTTCGGAAACCGAAAGCACCGCCGCCGCGGCGTGCGCGACGGCCGGGGTTTGGTGACCCGCGTCAGCCTGCGCGAGTGTCGCGGGAAACGCGAATGCCGCAGGCTGGGCGAAGACGGCGGCGAGGTTGGCAAGCGATTGGAGCATGTGGTGCAGGAAGCGAGTGCGGAGTAGCGAGACAGCGAAAACTCGAACGCCAACGAACGAGACGGTTCAACCTTTCAGATCACCCCAAACAGTGCCGTCGAGGGTTTCCTTGCGGCGGAACAGCAACACCACCAGGGCGAGGGCCATCGCGGCCTCTGCCGCCGCAACCGTCAGCACAAAGATGACAAACGTTTCGCCGGTGTGGTTCAGGTGGAAGCGGCTGAAGGCGATGAGCGCGATGCCCGCCGCCTGGAACATGAGTTCCGTACACAAAAACATGATGATCAGGTTGCGGCGGGTCAGGAAGCCGATCAGCCCGATCACAAACATGATGGCCGAGACCACGAGGTAGTGGTAAAGCGTTGCGCCCGCCATCGGGGCGGGGGTATCGGCCGCAGCGGAAGCAAGCGTGTGGAGCATGAGGTTCACTGGGCGGCTCCCGGGGCTTTTTCGCCCAGAACGTTCATCGCCTCGTGCGTGGCGGCCTCGTCGATATCCACCTTCTTGCGGGCCAGCACCACAGCCCCGAGCATGGCCATGAGCAGGATGATGCCCGCGATCTCGATCGCGCCCGGGTGGGCCCCGATGAGCGTGAAGGCCACGCCTTCGATGTTCTCAACCGTCACATCCGCCGGCCACTCGGCGCGGGGGATAGTCCGCGTCACCGACCCGGCCTCGCCAGCGATCTTGATGATTCCGTTTTCGCCCCCCTCCACCGAAGCCACCGTCTCGCCCGCCGCCAGCAGCGGCTTGCCCGTCGCATCGCGGGTGTCGCGAAGCACGGTTTCAACCTTGCGGGTCAGGAGCGAGATCTGCTGGCCGTTCACGGTCGCCAACCGGGTTTCCGGCAGGGCCTTGGCCGCGCCCGTCGAGAGAACAGTCGTCAGGGCCCCCAGCAGCACAAACCCGGCGATGGTCGCCGCGATCGGCTCGCGGGCGAATCGGTCGTAATCGTTGAGCGTGTCCATCTCGTCGGCACTGGGTGTCTCGGTTGCCAGCATGATGACGAAGAGGTAGGTGATGAGAATGGCGCCGGCGTAGACGATGATGAGCGCAAACGCCATGAACTCGGCCGTCAGCAGCAAATAAAGCCCGCTCGACGCGAGAATCGTCAGCACAAAGTAGAGCGCGGCGTAAATCGGCCTGGGGTGCGTGATCACCCGGAGCGACGCGAGCAGGGCGATACCGGCGAACACGTAGAAAAGAATGTTTGGACGCTGGTCGGCAGGCGTCGCGACGCCAAGGCCGATCATGAGCAGCCCGAAGGCGATGGCCGCGATGATGCCGCCGACGATGAACGGGCTGAATGTGCGCTTGGGCAGCGCCAGGGCCACGCCCAAAGCGCCAAGGCCGCAGGCGGCGTACAGGATGATCGGGCTAACAAGGTGGTTCAAAGTCGTTGCCCCGACGAGACCATCGATCAAACGGACGGGCCGCGCTGGCACCGAACGCACGGCTCGATAAGTGAGGGCACAGGGTAGTTGAAAGTGTCGGTGTGTTCAAGGAAGAAGCGGATGCACATATGATGGGGCAATGAGCAGCGGTGTGAGCAACTCGATTTCGGCCATGGAGCCCCTCCAACCGCTCGACCGCCCGGTGAACGCCGCCATACGCCCGTGGCAAAAAGCGCTCCCCAACTGGCTCACCGGCTCCCGGGTCATCATGTCGATGGCTTTTTTCGTCGTGCTCACCTTGTGGAGATTTGAGGGTTCCGCCGCCGCCAACAGGCTCACCGACTGGTGGCTCATCGCCTCCGCATCGCTTTTCATCATCGCAGGGCTCACCGACATTCTCGATGGTCACCTCGCCCGCCGGTGGGGGGCCGAATCGACCTTCGGCCGCATCATGGACCCCTTTGCCGACAAGTTGCTCGTGATCGGCTCTCTCGTGTTCCTCAGCGGTCCGGACTTCTGGTACCGCACGCCCCAAATGCACGCCTTCAGCGGGCACGGCATTCAGGTGAGCGGGATTTACCCGTGGATGGTCGTCGTGATTGTCGGCCGCGAACTGCTCGTGACCTCGATCCGCGCCGTGCTCGAAGGCCTTGGCCTGCGATTCGGGGCCGACTGGTCGGGCAAGGTCAAAATGCTCTGCCAGTCCGTCTGTATCCCCCTCAGCCTGATCACCACCGCCGTCACCCGCGTCACCCCGCTCGAAGACGGCACCATGCCTTGGGGTCGATGGACGATTGATATCACCGTCTGGGTCACGGTCGCCGCCACCGTGCTCAGCGGCGTGCCCTACGTCTTCCGTTGCATTAAGCTGCTCAGTGCGTGGGATGCCCAGCGCCGCGCCCGCGGCGTTGAGTGAGCGAGTTCTTCGTCCTTTCCAGTGGCCCCAACCAGTTTCCAGAACCTGCCATCTGAAGGCAGCCTCGGCGAATCTCGCGAAATGCGGCAAAAAGACAACCGCCGATGCAGAGCATCGGCGGTTGATGAATCTCGAAATCTGAATCCTCACGCCGCCAAATCAGCGGGTGCGACGACGACGCGAAGCGCTGAGCAGGCCCAGGCCAGCCAGAGCCGCAACGCCGGGGGTGGGAACAAGAATGCCTTCGGAGTTGGTGGGGGCATTAGCGAACGAGGAATCGAAGAAGCCGACACCCGTGCGGATGAAGACCTGCACGAGCGCGCCCTCGAAGATGCCGGGGAAGCCAAGGAAGCCAGCGAAAGAGTTGCCTTCACCGTTGAACAGGCCGTCCTGAGCGCCGTTGTCGTTAAACACGACGTTCGAAAGATCGCCATTGAAGAACGTGCGGCCGGCCGTGCCCTGAACCCAGAAACCATTGATGTTGCCGGTGAAGCTGTCACCGTCAATGTCGGTCAGGGTGAAGGTGCCGTTGCCATCGGCCAGGCCGATCATGTTGTCTTTGTTCTCGACGCTGATGTTAAACTGGGCGTTCGCGACCGAACGAGCCACGAAGTCGGTCGCAAAGTCGGCCTGGCCCGCGGTCGGGATCAGCCGGCTCACGTCACCGCTCGAGTGCAGCGGACCCGTCGACGAAGCGTTGGCCGTGAACGAGCCGTTGAAGCCCGGACCAGTCGGGTTCATGGCGTTGCCGGCATAATCGCCGTCAAGGTCCGTATAGCCGAAGGTCAAAATGCCATCGGCGTTCGCAGCGGCAGCGAACAACGAGGTGCCAACTAGGGCAACGAACATGGATGTCTTACGAATGCTCACGAGTCTCTCTCCTCAGTGGCTGATAAAGCCGTTTTTGCGATCCGTCACAGCCTCAATGAAGCCGATCTGAACCGATTCTCTCTGCGCCGATGGCCGACGCACTGTGATAATGCCATGCTTTTGATGGTTTGGCAAGCAAGTTCGGCAAGAAAACTCAGATCGATCGTCCTAATTTGTCAAATCCTCGGCAGCTTCGCTGCCACCCTTCCGCTTGTTTGCATTTTGTTTGATAGTGGTATTCACGGTATTTTGGCTTAGTGCTCTACACCTGCCCTACCACCCCGTATCCGCCCAGATCGCCCCGAACCCCTCATTGCCGCCCCGGTTGGCTTGACCATCCGGAATTTGGTTGATAGGGTGGAGGGCTTCGCTGGCCGCGTACCAAAGTGGTTGAATGGAACGGATTGCAAATCCGTTGGTCGTAAGACCCTCGTCGGTTCGAATCCGACCGCGGCCTTTGTATCCTCTGACCGAGCTTTTTGGGTGTTTTCCGCCCAAATGGGCTCTTTCTGGTTTGCCACGATGCAGACGCCCTCGTCACTCGGCACAGTCCTCATCACCACCTTCGGACTCGGCTATATGCGCCCCGCCTCGGGCACATGGGGCTCGCTACCGCCCGCCGTCATCGCCGGAATCTTGGTGCTGGCGGGGGTCACCGGCGTATGGACCTGGATCGTTATCTTCGGCGCGCTCGCGCTCGTCTTCTCGATTGTCTGCATTATTGCCGGTGATGCCGCCGAACACCGCTTCGGCGAGAAAGACCCCGGCGAGGTCGTCGCTGACGAAACCGCCGGCATGGCCGTCACCCTCCTCGCCCTGCCCTGGTGCGGCGCGGGTTCGACCTGGCAAGAAATCACCGCCATCGGCGTGGCGTTCCTCGCCTTCCGAATCATGGACATTTTCAAACCACCACCCGCCAACGGCCTGCAAAAGGTCTCCGGCGGCTGGGGCATTCTGCTCGACGACCTCGTCGCCGGCGTCTACGGTGGTCTGATCGTGCTCGCCCTCCGCTGGGTGTGGTGACCACAACGGCGGTTCCCGGCGGCTTCCCCGCCCACGACCGAAACCGCGGCACGCTTCATCCAAAGAAGATCCATATGGGCTGCCTTCTCGCCATCATCGGGTTCTTCAGTCCCCGCCTCGTGCTGGCCGGCCTCTGGCTGTTCTCTGCGTATCCCAGCCGTGCCTTCGAAGGCTTCTTCTGGCCGCTCATCGGCTTCTTCTTCATGCCGTTCACAACCCTGGCCTATGCCGTGTGCATGAACGAGAACAATCACTCGGTCAGCGGTTGGTACTTGCTGCTCTTCCTCCTCGGACTGCTCTTCGACCTCGGCGGCTCCTCGGCCATGGGCCGCACCGCCAAGCGAACGCTTTCGACCCGCCGCCGAGTCTGAGCCATCTCTGAGCCCAGTCTGACCGGGTTTTGACCGAGGCCTTTCACGCCGGATGCCCGCGCCGCCCGCCCGCTACCATCGGCCCGACTATGACCACCACGAACGCTGCACCGGTTTCCAACCTCGCCCGAGGAATTCTCGAAGAGATCGTCGCGCCCACCGCGACCAAGGGCGGCCACATCGTTTTCCACGTGCCCACCAGCAGCTACCGCCTGCATCTGCGGGCCGCCGGCGTGATCAAGGCCTCCGTCGGCAAGCGCCTCGTCGGCATAATCACCTGCGAAGCCCGCCGCGTCGACGTCGTCCTTCAAGGCGGCCGCCTCGTCGAGCCCGTCATCGGTCGCCCCCGCCGCATCCACGGCACCGTCTTGCAAACCGGCTCCGGCACCCTCACCGTCAACTGTGCGGGCGGCGCAGCGGTCGATAGCGCGCCCATGCCCGTCGTCGTCAAACTCACCGACCCCCGCGACCAGATCGCCACCTACGAAGTCGGCACGCTGGTCGCCTTCGACGTGCTCGAAGGCGCGACGTTCGAAGAGCGATAATCGCCGCGCCCGCGCGGCCCCCGCCCCGCCCCAAATACATTCGAGCGATACGCCGTGCCGGAGTGACCGCCCCGCTCCACCGCTTGCCCCGCTTCAGCGCGTGCGATAGAAGTCACCTTGCGGCGCTGGTGGTGTCTGCCTCACATGCGGCACCCAGATCACTTGCGGATACGGCGGCGGTATCGTCAAGATCACATACGGCTGCGTCGCCTGCGGAGCCGGCCCCGCCGGCGTCCCCCGCGCAATCGTCTGCTGAAGCCCCGGCCACTGCTGGGCCACCTGCGACGTGAGGTTCTCAAACGAAAGCCGCAGCGACCGGTGCAGCGCATCATCTCGTGCCGAGTCGATCGTCCACCCGCTCGCCAGTTGCCGCGCGTCATACGTCGCCGAAAATGATGCATACGGATGGCCGCTCCGCGTGTCCACCAAAATGGCCGAGCACAACGCCTCCGACGTCGCCGTTTGCGTGGGAATCAATCCCAATGAAAGGAACCCGATCGGCGGCGCGATGTCGTCTTTGCTCTCAGTTGATGAAAACGTGTAAAGCAGCGTCACCTCAGCTCCCAGCGATGCCGCCGCAGCACGGATCTGCTCCTCACCGCCGCCGCCCGAGGCTATCAAGGGCGTAATCGGCACCGCCGCGCGAACCCCCGGCAGCTTCGTCAGCGTCGCCAGCGCGTCGGCCGTCGCATGCTCCGCCGGGCTCACCACACTCGACGACCCGCAGTGCTGCCCGAGGTAGCGGCTCTGCACCTGGCAGTACGCAATCGTGATCGGGAACTGCGGTGCGGGAATCGGCCCGCTGGTGCGAATGTCGCGCTGCGGAAAAAGATTCGTCGCCTCAATCGTGCGCTCCGGCACCATGCAGGCCGCAAGTGGCAGTGCCATGAGCGCGAGGAGACAGACAACGCGCCGGGCCGAGGGAAGGGCGGTAGACATGGTTTGCTCTTTGGTTACTCGGACATCAGAGTCGACAACACGTGCGAACCTCGCCCGCGCTTGCCGCTCAGAAACTTCATTCACCGCTCAGGAACAGTCGTTTGATAGTTCACGCCTTCGGGAACATTCACCGGCACCTGCACGGTTGTGCCATACGTCCCGGCCGTCTGCGACATCGAATCCACCGCGATGAAGGCCGTGTAGTTCGACAGCAGCCCATACTGCAGCGCGATCGACTTCACCGCCTCGGGCAGTTGATACGCATTCGCCGCCGTCGCATAGTCGGCCATATCGCCGATCTTGTGCCGCGCCCAAATCGCCGGCAGCGCGGGGTGCGTGCGCCGATCATCCCACGCCGCGCTCATCTCGGTGGCCTCAAAGTTCCCTGAGGATGCACCGATCATGCTGCCGCGAACCACCACGCCCTGCCACCCTTTGAACGAGCGTTCCTTGAACCGACCGTTGATCACGACCGCCCGCCCCGAATACACATCCGGAATCTGTCGCGGGAACACCTCGGCAAACTCCAGATCGCCGAGCCGCAGGTCAACCGACACGTCCGTCAGCGCCGGCCGACTGATGCGATCAAAGAACCGGTCCACGATCTCCGTCGGGCTGTCCCCGGCCGCGACGTGCGCCACGCAACCGCGCCCCAGTTTGGCCATCGAATCAAGCAGGTAGCGGTTGGTGCTCGTGCCGACTCCGAAGGAAAAGATCCGGCTGGAACCCAGACGAGCGTTGATCTCCCCCAGAATCTCCTGCTCATTGCCGATGTAGCCGTCGGTAAGGAAGCAGACGTAGCGGAGGCGACGCGGATCATGCGGGAAATCAAGCGCCGCCCGCAGCCCGGTGATCATGTACGTACCGCCCGAGGCAAACAGCGACTTGGAATACGCCACCCCGCGCCGAATGTTCTCATCCGTGGCTGCAACCGGTGCCGGGCCCATCTGCGATGCGGCCTGCGCGAAGTTGATGACCTGGAACGTGTCGCCCGGCTCCAGCCGACGCAGCCCGCGCTCCAGCGCCGCCGTCGCCTGCTCAATCGGCCGACCGTTCATGCTCCCCGAGCAATCCAGCACAAACACCATCTCAACCGGCGCCCGCCGGCATGACGAAGGGTCCGCCGGCGGCACCACCAGCAGCGAGAAGTACCCCGTGCCATCCTTGCCGCGATACGTGACCATGCCCGTCTTGAGGGCCGAGCCCGCCACCTTGTACCGAAGCACAAAATCCTTATTGGGCACGCTATCGCGATTGCTGAGCGTGACCACCGCCCGCGAGGCCGATGCCGAATCACGCGTAATCGTCGCCACATGCGAGCGGCACTCGAGCGACTCGATCGCCACGCCCGCTTCGATGTTCACATTCACCGAGATATCCGTACCACTCCGCTCGGTCGGCCGCAGATACGTCACCTGTGCCCCCTGACCGCTGGCATTGGAAGCCGCCCCACGCGCAGCAGCCCCGATGCCGTCGTACGTCGCCGCCGGGTTAAACCGCGGCCCGACCACCATCGGGAACACAAACTCAAACGAACCGTCCACATACGCCAGCGTGTTGTAGTACGTCACGCTCACATCGATCTGCTTCGAGGGCTCGATGTTCGCCACCTTCTGCGTAAAGATGTTCGGCCGTTCCTGCGTCATCAGCGAGGCCACGTGCCCCTGAGCGCGGGCATCAGCATAAATCTGCTCCGCCTGCACGCGATCGCGAATCACGCCCCGAATCGTCCGCGCGCCGATCTTCATCACAAAGTCGCTCACGGCCGCGTTCTCAGGCAGCGGGAACACATACACCGCCTCGATCTTGCTCGAGAACGGGTTGTGATACTGCTGCGTCACGCTCACGCTGGCAATATTGCCCGCCACATTGGCCAGCACCGCCGTGTGCTTGAGCGGCACGGGCACGGGCGAAGTCTGCCCCGGCAGTGTCGCCACCAGCGCGCCGCAGCCTGGGTAGTCGTCATTGGGCTGCGGGACGCGAGCAATCCGGCCATCCGCATCGCGCGTGGCGTCGGGTGGGCAGTAGCGCTGGATGACCCAGAGTTCTTCGTCTTGAGCAGGGCGGGAGCCAGCAATTTCGGGGAGACGTGCGAAGACGCGAACGGATTTTGCGAGTTCCTCAACCTTGGCTTCGCCCCCGAGTTCGTCGAGTTTGAGTCGGCGAAAGTTTGCAGTGTCGGCTGGCTTTGCAGTGTTGGCTGGCTTTTGATCTGCGGCTGCTTTGCCCGCCGATGCGGGGACCGGTGGAACGCCGGCTCTGATCGCGGCGAGCGGGAGGTCGCCGAGGAGTTCCCTCGGAGCCGCAGCGGAGGCGGGGTCTTGGACCGCTCGGACAGCTCCGCGTTCCCCGCTGAGCACGGTCTTACCATCCTTGTCTGTGGTGTATCCGAGGCGATACAGGCCTTCGGAACTCTGCCCCCGATCGATAGTGGCGGGTTTACCGTCGAACGAGTAAAAATCCGACGCGGGTTGGGCCTGTTCCTTGGCGGCCCTCTCCTCCGATGGGCGATCTCCCGGTCGCTGAGCGACGCTCTTGTCGGCGATGCTGTACTGGTTGCACGAGACCATCACAGCGCTGAGCCCGACGATGGCGAGCGTGGCGGCAATGGCGGTGCGGAGCGCGAAACGGTGGCGAAGGGTCAGAATGGGCTTCACTTGGATGCTCCGATGGTGATGGTCGCGGTCGGTGCGGGAGTGATCGGTTGGGCAATCGCCCCCGCCGCGGTGCTGAGTGAAACGGTGTACGCCGGATTTGGGCGGACGGAAACCTTCGGCGCCGCATCGTCCCCCGGCTTGGGCTCGGGGGCATCAATCGTCACCTGCACGTGCACGCGGGCGATGCGAAACCGCCCCTTGGGCAACTGCTCGGCCGTCGAATACGCCGCGAGAATCACGCGATCGCCCGCCAGCGCCGCCGGGTCGTAATACGGCGGATCGATAAACGGAGCCGTGTCGCCCCCTTCAATCCCCACGATCCGCGCCGTGATACCCGCCGTCGTCACCGGCCTCACCTCAAGCTGATACGCCGCGAGCGGCACCTGGGTGTCAATCGTGATGTCCACGTTCTCAAAGAACACGCGACCCATCGCCGCAGCGGCGGGCGCAGCCAAAACCGGCGCGTGCCCGCCGGGCGCGAGCCTAATCGGCGATTGCTCACTCGCGCTCGGTCCGGCCAGCGCCGCAAGAACAACCAACGCACCTGCGGCCATCGCCGAAAGCGCAGGAAGGAGGCGGTCGGCGTGCTTCATGAGGCACCTCCAGATAAGCGAGGAAACTTCGGAACAAAGAAGGCCTGCACCGCGCCCAGGTTCACCGCGCGAAGCGCAATCGCATCAACATCCTTCTGATCAACCTTGCCGTCGGCATTCAAATCGCGCTGCGCCAGCCAGGCCGCATCGCCCGTCGCCTTGCGGGCAATCTCCTGCGCCAGCAGCAGCGCATCAAGAATGTTCACCGTCCGATCGCTGTTGAGGTCGCCGATCACCGGCCCCCTAATTGTTGGCGCACCCGTCGCTGGC
>Ga0105047_10008683_pt1 | contig 16900 bp, 15 predicted proteins | sample MAT04_FD_78384 | JGI IMG/M metagenome (GOLD analysis project Ga0105047, IMG submission 78384) | Freshwater microbial communities from Lake Fryxell liftoff mats and glacier meltwater in Antarctica - MAT-04 (megahit assembly) | ecosystem: Environmental > Aquatic > Freshwater > Ice > Liftoff...
TACTCATGGAGCCGGAGCGTCAGCATGTTCAGATCAAGGATTGGATAGCAGACCAGTTGCCCAGGGCCGTGATAGGTAATGTCGCCACCGCGATCGGTTTCTAGGACAGCCACGCCAAGCTTGGCCAGCTTCTCAGCACTTGCAACCAGGTTGCCAGCCGCCGTCGGCCGGCGCGAGACGGTGATGACCGCCGAGTGCTCCAGCATCAGCAAGATGCCCGCTCGCCGCACCGCCAGCGTTGGCTGCTCGCGCGCGGCCAAAATCTCTGCGAGTAACACTCGCTGCAGCTTGAGCGCCTCGTCGTACCCGATGCGCCCCAGCCAGCGCACCTCCAGCACGGGCCGCTCACCGCCCGGTTGTGCGCCCACCAGATTGTCCTTCGCTGCATCATCCATTGCTCAAAGAGTCTACCCATGCCCCGATTGGCCGGTCGCTGGGTACCATGCCACGACTGTGACCGAACCGCAACCGGCTATCTCGCTATCCATCATCGCGCCCGCGCACAACGAGCGCGACAATGTCGCCCAACTGGTCGCGCAAGTCTTCGCGGCAGCGGCCAAAACCGGAGCCGTCACCGAGTTCATCATCGTCGATGACTGCTCAACTGATGACACGGCAGCTCAGGTACGGTCGCTCATGGCCCAATATCCCGGCCTGCGGCTACTGCAACTACAGCGCGAACCAACCACCCCGCAGGGCAAGGGCAACGGTCAATCCGCGGCGTTCTATGCAGGCATTCGCGCAGCGCGCGGAGAGTGGATCGGCATGCTCGATGCCGACCTGCAAAACGACCCGGCAGAGTTCGTAACGATGTACGAGCAGTTGCGCGGTGGGCAATACGACCTGGTACAGGGCGACCGCTCCGCCGCGCGAAAGGACAATCTCATCCGCCGCGCCAGCTCACGCGTTGGCCGAGTCTTTCGCCGCATCATTCTGGCCGATGTTGTTCGTGATACTGGCTGCTCGCTGCGCGTAGTCAGTGCGCACTACGCCCGGCAGCTCCCCCTGCAGTTTCGCGGCATGCACCGATTCATTCCTATCAGCTGCGCCCTGCTTGGTGCGCGGATTTTGCAGGTGGCCGTTCATCACCGACCGCGTACCGCAGGCACCACCAAGTATGGCATGGGCATCACCCAGCGGGCCATTCCGGGACTGATTGACTGCCTCGCCGTGCGCTGGATGGCATCCCGTCGCCGCACGGCGCGAGCAGTCGAACAACCGTCGCAGGCGAGCGCATCATGAAGTGGGAACCGCTGGCATTGATGGTTCTGCTACTCGCCCTTGGTGTATGGCTCGCCTACGGCCCGACCATGCGCTATGACGCACGCGAGGGTGCCACGATCAGCAAAGTGAACTTTGGCGGAGTAAAAGGCGAGCTTGAACTGTTCAAACAAGGCGAAGTGCTGCAAGAGCTTCGCGTGCTTTACCCTGGTGGCGGAACATCGCGCACATGGACGCCCAAACAGTTCGCCGCCGATTTTGGCGAGCCAGCGCTGCGCACCGTAACAGAGGCCAGCGGCAACACACTCTTTCGCACCCTCAATGTCACCACTTGGTGGGGCGTCAGCATCGTCGCGATCGGGTTCATCGGGCAGCTTTCATTTTCAGGCCGCTGGCTGGTGCAGTGGTTTGTCAGCGAGAAGTCCAAGGACTCTGTCGTGCCAGAATCGTTCTGGTGGTTCTCCCTGTTCGGCGGTGCAATTCTCTTTGGCTACTTCGCCTGGCGGCAGGATATTGTCGCGGTACTTGGCCAAACCTCCGGAGTTGTCGTGTATGCACGCAATATTCGCCTACTGCGCAAAGCACGGCGACGCCAAGCCAGAGCCGCGGCGGAGTCTGGCAACCCAATTGCCCCAATGTCTCAGCCCGTACAGCCGAAAGAACCGAGCCCCAGCGCGGTACCGTCTTCATTCCCCTCTCAAATCAGCCGATAATCTACCACGATGCAGGTTTTCCTCGACGACCAACCCGTAGCGTGCTCCGGCACGTTTCCCGCACATGCCTTGGAAGCCGCACGCGTGCTCGCAGCCAACCTTCAGCGACTCATTACCGATGCGCGGATTGATGGCCAGCCATGGGATGGGGATGTCGATGCGATCGCCGCGGCCAAGCCCGCGGGTGTCGTCGCGTTTTCGTCGGTGATTATCAACGAACTTGTCGGCGGTGTGTGGAATGATCTGGCTGCCCTGACCAGCACGATTTCTTCAAGCCAGCAAGATGCGGCGACGCTGCTGCAATCTGGAGATGTTCCCGGCGCGATGGAGCACCTTGAAACCGCCCTCGGCGGATGGCAAACGCTTCAGCAGGGCTTCGAAAGTGCGTGCGCTGTGCTTGGCAGTGAGCCGGGCGAATTGCTGGGGCCATCCACACTACTTGGCGACCTGGTAAACCAGTTGCAGCTTGTTCGCGATGCCATCAACGGCCAAGATTGGCCCGCACTGTCAGACTACTTGCTCGATGAGATGACCGAGTTGACCACGCGCTGGCGCGAGTTGTTGCTGCAGCTCGCTCGCACGCTCACCGCTTAGTTTTTCGATCTCTCGAGCCAGCCGTTTGCTGCTGGGCAGCGAATAAGCGAACATTCTCAAGTGCCAACTTCCACGCACCCCGACCGACGAATCCATGCCCCAGCGCACTGTAAACGACACGATGGAGCAGGCCAGCGAAGCACTGGTGCTGCGAGACTATCACCGCTGCGAGCACCTCTGCCTTGAGGCGCTTGCCTCGGCACTTGCGATGCGCAACTTCGAACGCATGTCACGCATCGTCATGCCGCTGCAGGAGGCCCGGCGGCAGAAACGGCAGGTGGCAGAGAGCTCTGGTCGGCTCTTCGTCGTCGGTCGCACGCCGCCGACCGAGGCCGAGCTTGCAGACGGCGTCTACCTGATCCATCCCCCCCGCGTAGCAGCGGAGGGTCGAGCACTACGCGAGCATCTTGACCGGCTCGGGCTTTGCAGCTTGATTGTGACGCGTGAGCCAACCGACAAGGCCGGGCGCATTCCGATCGTTGCCATCGGCCCGCGGACGGTGCGAATCTACCTCAACGCAAGCGATGGCCCCCGATTACCAGTTCCGGCTTCGAAACCAGCCGCAGGAGCCAAGGGGGTAAAGCATGGTTCCAAGGCGGTGAATCAACAGTCACTCACGATTGGCCAGCCAACCGATGTCGTCGATGGCGATCCAATGACCACCAGCGAACGATTCGACTTGCCGTGGCTGCTTTGGGCGCACGAACAACTCGGTGAATGGGACAGCGATCAAACCCCCCCATCGCTGACCGAGTCAGGAGAACTGCTCCCACGCCAGGACGGCGCAATCACCGACACGCTCCGCAAGACCAAGCCCGGCGTAAAGCGCGTCGAACAGCTCTACATGGCTCTGCAGACACTGCCGGAGCACGATCGGCTGCATCAGGTGCTGGCAGAGGCCTGTCACGAAGCAAGCTTGCTGCCCGTTGAGGTGCTTGCAATAGCACCGCCCGAAGATTTTGGCGAGGATGAGCCACTCGATGCCACCGATGCAGGTGACGAGATCGAGCAGGCATCACTTGAGCAGCAGCCCACAGGGCCGGGCAGGCCGCCCGATGAGGCCAGCAGTGACGCTGCCGCCGCATCGCATCTTCGCGCTGACTGAACCGCGGCGGACACTTCCTCGATTTTCGCAGACAAAGCTGAAGGACGAAGGCCGCGCGCGGAAAGACTTTGAGCCGCTAGGCCCTTACGCTCTGCTTCATGTTTGTAGATCAAGCGGTCATCAAGGTGCGTGCAGGGCACGGCGGTTCGGGTCATTCCTCCTTCCGGCGCGAAAAGTTTGAGCCCAAAGGCGGGCCAAGCGGCGGCGACGGGGGCCACGGCGGCGATGTTGTGCTGGTGGCCGATGAAGGGCTGAACACGCTCATTGACTTTCGTGGTCGCCCCGAATGGGATGCTGAGCCAGGTTTCAGTGGCGGCGCCAAGCAATGCCTCGGTGGTGATGGCGCAGATTGCCGCATCCGCCTTCCCCCGGGCACACTCGTCTACGACCACAAGACTGGTGAGCTGATTGTCGACCTGACACCGAAGCAGGAGTTCACCGTCTGCAAGGGCGGTGGCGGTGGCTTTGGTAATGAACACTACAAGTCTTCCACCAATCAGGCACCTGCATACGCGCACCCTGGCTTTGAGGGTGAGCAGCGCACGCTGCGACTCGAGCTCAAACTACTGGCCGATGTTGGCTTCGTCGGCAAGCCCAACGCGGGCAAGTCCACGCTGCTTGCTGCGCTGACGCGGGCCACGCCCAAGATCGCCAACTACCCGTTTACCACCCTTGCGCCGCAGCTTGGCGTCGCAGAGCTTGACCCACAGCGCCGCATCGTCATCGCCGACATCCCCGGGCTGATCGAAGGTGCCAGCGAAGGCCACGGACTGGGACACGATTTTCTCCGCCACATCGAGCGCACGCGGGTGCTCGTGCATCTGCTGGACATCATGCCCGAGGATGGCAGCGATCCGGCTGAGAACTACAAGCTCATCCGCGCTGAGCTTTATGCCTACTCGCCGATTTTGGCAGAGCGCGATGAGATCATCGCCGTCAACAAGCTCGATCTGCTGCCAAACGATGCGGAGCGCAAGCATGCGGTAGCCAATCTCCGCTCCAAACTGAAACTGGGACGCGAAGTCGAGGTCATCGGCCTCTCGGCGGCAGCCAAGTTCGGCACGCGCGACTTGCTCGAGAAGCTTTGGACCATGGTGCGCAACAGCACACACACTTGGGCTGGCATCGGCGAGCAGCAACAGCAGTTCCCCCCGCTGCCCTCGCTCTCTGGCGGAACGTCTGCCAACCAGCCCGGCAAGGGTTCTGGTCAGGCACCCTCCAAGCTGGCACGCATCACTGCAAAGGGCGGCCGGCAGGATGCCGCCAAGCCAACCGCTGCCAGCACGCAGCCAGCTCGCACGCCCGCGGCAGACAAACCAGCCAAATCCAGCAAACTGCCCGCGCCGGCAAAGTCAGTTAAGGCAAAGGCCAGTCCAACTGGAAAGCCCGCCCAAGCAACATCGGCCACTGCCCGCAGGACCACGGCCAACAAAGCCACTCCCAACAAAGCCACTCCCAGCAAGGCCAGTCCCAGCAAGGCCAGTCGCACCGCCAAGGTCAGCAAAGCTTCAAAGATCAGCAGCAAGTTGAAGCAGTCCCGAGCAGCGAAAGTTACCAGGACAGTCAGCGTCGCGAAGGTGCCTGCCTCCCGCAAGCCAGTGGCTTCCACGAAGGGGGCCAAAGTCACCACAAGGGCCTCAACTGCCAAGAAGCCAGCAGCGGCCAAGAAGTCTGCAGCGGTCAAAAGGGTTAGCCGCTGAGCACTGAACAACTTCCCATCCTCATCGCCACGGCTTTCGGCCTCGAGGCCGTTGTTCAGCACGAGCTAAAGGCCCTTGGGATGGAAGGTAAGGGTCAAAGCACCGGCCGAGTGCTGACATATGGCTCCGCCGAGGATATCTGCACGCTCAACTTGCAGCTTCGCACGGCGGAGCGCGTTCTGCTGGGCATTGGCAAGTTCGATGCTCCAGACTTTGATGCGCTTTTCGAGCAAACCAAGGAGCTGCCGTGGGAACGTTGGATTCCTCGCGAGTTTGCGTTCCCGGTTGATGGCCGCAGCCACAAATCGCAGTTGAGCTCGGTTCCGGCGGTGCAGAGAACGGTCAAGAAGGCGATTGTCGAGCGGCTCTTTGCCGCTCATCGCACCCACGATCTGCCTGAAACAGGGCCAATCGTTCGCGTTGAAGTGGCCATACTCGATAATGTGGCCACGCTCACGATCGATACCAGTGGCGACGGTCTGCACAAGCGCGGCTATCGCACGCACTACGGGCAAGCATCACTTCGCGAGACGCTCGCCGCGGCGATCGTCATGCTCTCGACCTGGCGCGACGGACGCGTGCTGTGGGACCCCTTTTGTGGCAGCGGCACCATTGCAATTGAAGCTGCTCTGCTGGGCATGAACATTGCTCCCGGCTTGCTGCGGCGGTTTGACAGTGAGAAGTGGTCGTCAATCAACGGCGCACTCTGGAAAGCCGCGCGTGCCAAGGCAGAAGCAGCCGTGCGACCGAACCTCGCCGCTCCAATTTTCGGCTCTGATGCGGACCCTGACGCAGTCGAGCTGGCTATTCGCGCAGCCAAACTGGCTGGCGTGGCAGAGCACATTCGCTTTGATGAGGCTGACTTCCGCCGCGTGCCAACTAAAGCAGAGTATGGCGTCGTCATCACCAATCCGCCGTACGGCGTGCGAATGGGTGACCTGACCGAGCTGATGGACATTTACTCCGGCCTGCCTGCGGTATTCGCTGGTCTGCCAACGTGGAGTTTTCACCTCCTCTCGGCCAAGCCCGATCTGGAGCGGCTCTTCGGCCGCGCAGCGGACAAGCGGCGCAAGCTCTTCAACGCCGACATTGAGTGCCAGTACTTCACCTTCTACGGGCCAAAGCCACTTGATATGCGCCGCGAGCTGGCCGCTTCGGTGGCCGCACCGCAGACCGTTGCGGTAGTAGAACACTCAGGGCTTGAGAGCGCATCGGCCTCGCTGGACGAGCACGCCGGCATCGATGCCGCGATGGACCAGGAACCAGCGCAGCGTATCGAAAATCTGGACGAAGTAGCCCAGGCGAGTGAACCAACCGATGTCGAACCGGAGTGCGAAGATACCGATGACAGTGTGACTTCTCATGTTGACGACTCACACGACCCAGCCGACTCTGACCAGCTAGCCGATTCAGAGGACTCAGACGACTTTCAGTCCGCTCCCACTGAATCAACACAGCCGCAAGCCAGCATCCCCCTGCCCGCAGCTCGCCCTTCTGCGGAGATTGCCGCTTTCGCAGCGTTCGCCGGTCTGCGCGAGCGTGACACCCGCGAGGCGGCGGAGTTTGGTCGCGCCCTCGCGAACAACCTCCGCCATCTCCGTCGCTACCCGACCCGCGGCATAAATGCCTACCGCGTGTACGAGCGCGACTATCCCGAAGTGCCGCTGATCATCGACCGATATCTCACGGACAAGGGCGAGTACTTCCACGCAGTCGAGTACGAGCGTGAGCACAGCCGCGACACCTCACAGCAGGGCCAGTGGTACTCGCTCATGCAGCGCACCATCGCCGAAGTGGCCGAGGTTCGCAAAGAGCAAGTCATCGTCAAGCCCAAGCCACGTCAGCGCGATGGCGTGCAGTTTACAAGAATCTCCGATGAATCTCTGTGCGCTGTGGTGCTGGAGAATGGTCTGAAGCTGGGCATCAACCTGTCAGACTACATCGACACGGGGCTCTTTGTCGATCACCGACTCACCCGCGCCATGGTGGGCAGGGAATGCGCCGGCAAACGGGTGCTGAATCTCTTCTGCTACACCGGCGCATTTACCGTACACGCCGCGGCGGGCGGCGCTACCAGAACCGTCAGCGTGGACCTGAGCCACACCTATCTTGACTGGGCCGAGGCCAACTTGCGGCTCAACAACTTGCACGGCGGCGCACATGATCTCGTCCGCGCCGATGTGCTCGAGTTTTTGCGTCAGCACCAGCGACCAAACGCCCAGTCGGCCGGATACGAGCTGGCCATCGTTGATCCGCCAACGTTCAGCAACAGCAAGGCAACGCAAGAGGATTGGCAAGTTGCCGAAAGTCAGGGCGATCTGTTTTCCGCACTCGTGCCGCTGATGGCACCCGGCGGCATCATCTACTTCTCCAACAACTATCGCCGCTTCAAGCTTGATGAGGAATTGATGGCGCAGCTGGGGCTGAGCTATCGGGAGATCTCGCACCAGACGGTGCCCCCTGAGCATCGCAATCGTCGTATTCACCGGTGCTGGCGCATGACTGTCGCTCAGTAGCCCGCCGGGTCGCAGCCAACAAAAACACAACGGCACCCGCGACACTTTCCGTGCGCGAGTGCCGTTGCTTTATCCGAGGCCGTCCGTGGCCGCGTTTGGATGACGGATGCGCCTTCGCGCCCAACCGGGCAGTCCAGTCAGGCGGCCTTGCGCGACTTGTTCGTGCGCTTGTTTGCGAACGACTTGGTATTGGCATTGGCTGCGGTGGCGCCGTACGTATTGAACTTGTTGTTCCTACCCCTGCTGGTACCACTGGCGTTGCTGGTGCGCGCCGAGAAGCTGAAGTTGGCTGGGGCAAACGTCTTGGTCGCTGACGCTGTCGTGCCTCGGGCGATGTTGTTGCTCTTGCTGGCCGCGCTCTTGGTGGGCTTGTTTGCAAACTGCCGGTCGGCGTTACGGTTGCCAGCCGGGGCCTTGTTGAAGGTGGCAGGAGCGAAGGCATAGTTGCCGGTCGTGTTCCAATAGCCCGCGTAAGTGGAAGATGCAGGCGTGTTGTAAGTCTGGGCCTTGCTCTTGCCCATCGTGCTCTTCTTGCTGCCGCTCTTGGTAGCCGGAGCAGACTTCGCGAACTTGGCGGACTTCACAGACTTCGCCGGCTTCACGTTCGTCGCCTTGCTGGTCTGCACCGTTGACTTGCCAAAGGTGCCGGTGCCACTCTTGAACACCGTGCTGTTGAAGCTGGCATTCTTAAAGTTGCTGCCGCTGCCCGCGAAGAACGCGGTGGTCTTCCTCGTGGCGGTCGTCTTGGGGGCGGTTGTCTTGCTGATCTTCTGCTTGGTGGTGTTGCCCGTCGAAGCAGTGGTGCGCGTGGCCTTCGCCGTCGGCTTGGAGAATCGCGAGTTCTTTACCGTCTTCTTGCTGGTCGTGGTGCTCGTGCGGGTGGTGCGTTTCTGCGTGTTTGCCATGTGCTATTTCCTTGCAATCCTGCGGGCCTGATTGGTGGTTCTCGCCAGGCCAGCGAACTGTTATATGGGCTTTTGATCTCACCGCTGGCACGTCGGCATCAGCCAGACTCCAGCAACCACCTGCGCACAACGCAGCGAACGCCACGCCTTTACGCACGCTGCGTATCGGCCGCCCAGCATGTCGCCATAACCGAGCTGTATAAAAACAGCCCCATCCGGTGCATTTTCCCCTGCGACGCAGACGACACATTCGCGCACGATGATCACGGCGGCAGGTCGTTTGCTTACCCAACCCGCCCAAAGCAACAAAAACGCCCTCCCCACTCGCGATCACTGCGCCGGCAGCGCGCTGGCCTCCGCCAGCACTTCCTCAACACCTGGCACACTCAGCCGCCGCGCCACCTCCAGCATCCGCTCGGCCTCCGGGCGCTTTTGTGCGCGCACAAACCAGCGCGCCGCGCTCAGGGCCAGAGCGCCCTCTGTCCGCGACCGCTCATATGCCGCGGCGTATTGCTCGGCAGCCACAAGTGGTTTGCCAAGCAGCCCCAAACACTCCGCCAGCACCTGCAGCACGGCCGGGTTGAATCGATCTTGCTCGTCCAGAGCGAGCAGCAGCTCGGCAGCTTGCTGGGGCTGATTGCTGCGTTTGAGCACTTTGGCATCAACCACCCGCCATGCGGCGACATCCGGTGCGAGCTTGCGCGCTTTGGCAATGTGTCCCGCCGCGAGATCGAGGTTGTTCTGGCGCAGCTCCAGATCTGCAAGTGTTCCCCAGGCCTCTGGCAGCTCGGCGTTGAGCGTTACGGCGCGTACCAGTTCGGCACGGGCCTTGAGATCATCCCGCTTGCGTATATGCACCATCGCCAAATACAGCGGCACCTTCCACTGATTTGGCATTTTTTGTTGCGCGGCTTGGTAGTGCGTCACGGCCGCCGCAAGGTCGCCCGCGGCAACGGCAATGGTGCCAGCATCAAAGCGAATCACGCCCAAATCCGGCCCAATAGCCAGTGCCTGCTCCATCTCCGCAAGTGCTAAAGCATGCTGCCCACTGTGAACGAATGCCTGGGCAAGCTTCAGGCGAAGGTCTTGCGATGCAGGCCAGCGCTCGGTCGCCCGCTGCAACTGTGCGATTGCAGAGTCAAATCGAGACTCAGCGATGGCCTGATCGGCCAGCCGCAGCGCAACGCCCAGTTCAGCATCAGTCGCCGCAGCACCGAATTGTGCGGCCTTCGCGCTGCTGACACCTGCCGGAGGAGGCGAAGCCGAACCGGTTGACAGCATCATCCATGCAGCGATGCCGAACAGGCCAATCACAACCGAGCCAAGCACCACGGTGAGGGCAACTGGAGCTTTCATGAAGATATCTGTTCGCAAGCGTCATGCCACGCGCTGCCCGCGATCGCCCCGAAGCTCGCCCCCAAGCAGTACGGATGACCGTTAAAGCGTCTCAACTTCCTTCTGCTTTGCGGTGGTGATGGTGTCCGCCTCAGTCTCGCGCTTCTTCAGCAGGTCCTGAATCTCAGTCTTGAGCGTCTCGAGTTCGTCCTCAGGGATGCCGGAGCCCTTGAGTCCATCGGCGAGCTTGTTGGCATCACGGCGTGCGTTGCGCAGCGTCACCTTCGCTTCTTCAGCCACCTTCTTGCAGTGTGCGACGAGCTGCTTGCGGCGGTCACCGGTCGGCGCGGGCACGTTGATCCGGACCTGCTTGCCATCACTGATCGGGTTGAGCCCCAGTCCCGAGGCCTCGACTGCCTTCTTGATATCGCCGATTGCGCCGACATCGAACGGCTTGACGAGGAGCTGGGTTGGCTCTGGCACTGAGATCGCCGCGAGATTCTTCAGATCCTGCGTGGAGCCGTAGTACTCCACCTTGATGAACTCAATCAGCGACGGGCTGGCGCGGCCGGTCCGCACGCTCTTGAGCTCCTTCTTGAGGTGCTCCATGCTCTTAGTCATCTGCTCGTCGCACAGTTTCAAAATGGTATCGGGGGTATTTGCCATATCGCTGCATGGTAGATTGGTTGCGGGCAGAGGCAAACCCGATCGCCACTTCCTGTCAGTGGCATTTCAGGTGGCCACGAGCGTGCCAATCGGGTGACCTTCAACGACCCGCTTGATATTGCCGGGCGTCTTGAAATCAAACACAACGATGGGCAAATCCCGCTCCTGGCACATCGCAAAGGCCGTCATGTCCATCACCTTGAGATTCTTGACCATGGCATCGCGGAAGCTGATGCGATCAAACCGGGTGGCGGTGGGATCCTTGCGCGGGTCAGCCGAGTAAATGCCATCCACCTTGGTTGCCTTGAGAATCACTTGGCAGTCAAGCTCAAGTGCCCGCAGCGCGGCGCAGGTGTCCGTCGTGCAGAACGGATTGCCGGTTCCCGCGACCATGATGACCACGCGCTTTTTCTCCAGGTGCCGCAGCGCCCGCTGGCGAATAAACGGCTCAGCCACCGCACGCACCTCAATGGCCGACATCACCCGGCAGTCAACGCCTAGTGCCTTGAGCGCCTCACGCAACGCCAAGCCGTTGATGATCGTGGCGAGCATGCCCATGTAATCGGCTGTGGCCTGATGAATGTGGCCAATCTTGGCGAGCTGCGCCCCGCGGATGAAGTTGCCACCACCGACGACGATGGCCATCTGAACCCCGGTCAGCAGAGCTTCCTTTACCTCTTTGGCTACTTCATCGATCTCTATCGGGTCCAGCCCCGACTGTCCACCGGCACCAAGTGACTCGCCAGAAAGCTTCAGCAGCACACGCTTAAACGGCGAGCCGATCCCCCGCTTCATCCCGCCAGCAACTTCCGCGACATGGCTACTCATAACTGGCTTTTCTCCGTGCAAGGGGCGATTTCAAGCCATGATACTCAGGGCGTGGTCAAGGTACTCGACCAACCGACCAATCCTCGTCTCGTTTTCCCGCCTGAGCCGTCATTTGTCACTCTCTCGCGGCTTCAAGAACATTTGCCCGCCTCCGCGAGCCGCTCGAGTTGAGAAACCTTGCGGTAAATACCCCCTTGTGGTACAGAACCGGCCAGATGACGAAACAGCCAAGGGCGATCCGGCGGATAATCTTCGGCGTACGCACGGGTGGTCAGCTCATCGCTGTCCGGACGAATGCCGTTGCCATTGCCAGCGCACTGACCTGTGGCCAACCTCGACGCAGCCGCCATCTCGCCCGAGCAAGACTTAAGCCGACCCAGTTTCGGTGTTGGTGCCGCTCCGGTCATGCTCTGGGCGATCTTCGCCTCGCTCATCTTGCACTGCACGCTGCTGCTGATCGGCTCACTGATCTACTTCTCAGTCGGTGTGCCCAGCGGCGGTTCGCCGGGGGGTGGTGTCGGCTCGGCCGTCTCCGTAAGCACAATTACGCAAACCGAACTGGGTAGTTTGCTCGCAGGTGAGCAGTCTGCTGCCGGCCCCGCAGTTGAATCCGAGCCGGAATCCCGCGGCAGCGCGGCGGCCTTGCCCGGTGTGGAGGCAGGCGGCCAGGCAACAACCGGCGTTGGTGACCTTGGCGGTGTCGGCACGGGCATGGGTGGTGCTGGCTCGGGAGACGGAATCGGCATCGGCGATGGCACAGGCGGCTCAGGCGGCGGCGGCGCAAAGTTCTTCGGTGTTGAGGCGCGCGGCCAGCGCTTCGCCTACATCGTCGATGTCTCCGGCTCCATGGATGGCGGCAAGCTCAAGATACTCAAAGACCAACTGATCACTTCGCTCGCCGCGATCACCGACACGGGATCTTACTTTGTCGTCACATTTTCTACCGACATGCAGCCGCTGCACCCGGCCATCCGCTGGGTTGAGGCCTCAGCCCGCAACAAGCGAGATTCGGCCTCGGCGGTTCAGCGGCTAAACGCCGTTGGCGGCACTGTCCCGAACTCCGCGTTCACCACAGTCTTTTCCATCCGCCCACGGCCTGATGCCATCTATTTCATGACGGATGGCCAGTTTGATGGCAGCGTGGCCCCCATGGTCGCCGCACTCAACCGCGGCACGCTGAAAGTGCCCATTCACTGCATTGGCCTCGGCGACGAAGTTGGTGCCGATCAGCTCAAACAAATCGCCAGAGAGTCTGGCGGCACATTCACGCTCTTACGTGTGGGCGGGGAGAAGTGATGCCCCATCCTCATCGCGCGCCGCGATTTGCCGCTCTGGTGATCGCCTCCGTGCTTGGCACCATCGCTCACTTTGACGAACTCGCAACGGCATCATTCTGCCAGCCAAGTGGCCAGCAAAGCGGCGTAGTGTCAACTGTAAGTTTGCGGGGCGGCGCGCCCGCGCTTCGCGGCCAAATCATCCTGATGGATGGTGCTGGCATCACCGTCGCTACCGCGGGCGAAGCTTCAGCCCGCTCGCTCATTGCGTGGCCCGCAGTTGCTGGTGTCTCAGGCCCCGGCAGCGACGACTTTACCAGGTACCATGAGCCGCTCGCCACCGCACTTTGGAGAGTTGAGGCCCGCGCTGCCCGGGGCGACACCGCCTCAGCCGAGCTTCTCCTGGAGCAACTCGCCGCCGAAGGAAAACTCAACTCGCTAACCGGTCTCTCCCGCAGCCGCCTGCTGCAAACCCAAACCGCGCTGCGGCTCTCGCGCGGGTTCCTGACCGGTGCGCTGACAAGCTACCTCCAGTCGCTGGCGGTGAGGAATCCCGATGGCTCACCAGTGTTTCAGCCGGGAGTGCCCCGCAGCGAATCGGCAAGCTCTTCGCTCCGCATCATCGACCCGCAGACCGGCTTGTGCCCCTCGCTCCCACCGATGATCTGTGTCGAGCTCAGTGGCAGCGCCATCGCCGCACTGGCCCAATCACCAATTTGGCTCGAGGCCACAACAGCCCCGGAACCCTTCGGCAAGATTGTGCGCTGGTACCAGCTTGAAGTCGTCGCCAGCGAGGCAGCTCTTGCCGCACGCGGTGCCGGGCTGGTCCAAGCCGCATCCGCTAACTCCCCTGCCGCGCCGCTGCCCGCACTCGATGCCGCTTCCCAGTCGGACACCACCGGCGAAGCGCTTGTGCGCGCCATCGTTCTGGGTCGGCTCGGCAATGCCGAGCAACGTCGAAGTGCGCGAGACTGGCTCTCACGCCGAATTGTCTCTGAGCGCAAGCAATCGAGTTTTACGACTTCATCGCCTGCCGCGGCGGAGAGCAGCCCCGCTTCCGGGGCCAAGCCGCCAGATGAGGGCCCGCTGGTTCGCAGTTGGCAGGAGGCGTGGTGCCGCCTCGGCCTCGGCCGCAGCTTTCTCGTCGAGCCCGATGCCGCGCTCCGCCGCCGCGGCGTGCTGGAGCTGCTTCACGTGCCCGCTGAGTTCAGCAGCACCCTGCCGATCTTGTCGGCCATTGCCCTTGCAGAAGCCGCCAGCGAGCTGATGGCATCAGGCGATAGTGCCTCGGCGGCGATTCTTCAGGCCGATCTCGCGCGAATCATGCCAAGCCAAACCGAGCCAGCCGCCTTGGCCTCAGCGCTTACCGCTGCCTCAGCAGCATCGGCAGCATCCATCTCTGGCACACCCCCACCAACGACCGACCCAGTACCGGCACCAGCTACGGAGCCACCCAAGTAATGCAGCCCGTTATTCTCTCAACGTTGATTCACGCCCTCATCGCACAAGCCGCCCCCACTGCGGCTGCTGCGGCGGGTACGCCCGCTGCACCCCTGCTCGAAAGCAAATCGCTGATCGGCTATATCGCAGCCGGTGGCATTGTTGCCATCATTCTACTGCTGCTCTCAGCTACTGCCCTGGCGCTCATCATCGCGGGCGGGCTGATGATGCGTCGCTCCACCCTTGCGAGGCCCGGCGACACGGAGTCGATTGAAGCGCTACTACGCGAGCGCCGCATCGATCAGGCCATTCAGTTCTGCCGCTCACCAGATCATGATAGTGTGCTCTCCCGCGTGGTGGCCGCAGGCCTGATACGAGCCCGCAGCAGCGCACTCGGCGTGCTGGAAGCCAAACCAGTCATGGAGGAGGCAGGCCGGCAGGAGGCCGATCGCATCGACCGCATTGTCTACTCAGTCCGCGTGGTGGCCGACCTCGCCCCAATGCTCGGCCTGCTTGGCACCGTCATCGGCATCATCAAGGCCTTTGCCACCATTGGCGGAGGCGATGCTGGCAGCCGATCCGCCCAGCTCTCAGCAAACATGTCCGAGGCCCTCGTGAACACCGCACTGGGGCTTGCAATTGCCATTCCCTGCCTGGTCACTCACGCCTTCTTCAAGCGCCGTGCCGAGGCGAGACTTGCTGAGGTGGCATCGACAGCAGAGCGGCTCATCTCCGTCTTGCAGCAACCCCCAGTTAACCCGCGGCCCGCGGCGCAGCAATCCGTTCCGCTTGCCGTTGCACCTTCGGGCATTCCGGTACAACAGGCCAGCACGCAGTTACCAGCTCACAGCCCGATGCACAGTGGCGCTAGACCAACGCATGCGGGCGCAACGCCTGTGGCCGCAGCGGCAACTGCCAGTCAGTATGGAGCTCCTGGCGCGTGAACTTTGCCAGCAAAAAACCTGAGGAGTCGGAACTTGCACTTAACGTCATAGCGCTGACGGATGTGGCATTTCTCATCATCATCTTCTTCATGTTCTCCACCCACTTCACCCGCACGCAGCTCCGCTCGATGGATTTGCCGCGGCAAACCGGAGATACGCCGGCCGAAACTGCGTTGCCAGTCATCATCGAGATCGATGCCGATGGCTTACTTTCGCTCGCGGGTTCCGGCCGGTCTGACCTGCCCACGATCCTCGCCGCGGCACAAGGAAGAGCCAGCCCGACGGCGCCAGCGTCTCAGACTCTCCCCGACCTCGTGATTCGGGCAGACCGCAATACACCCGCGCTCCATCTCAATGAGCTTGCCTCGCAGCTTTCCGCGGCAGGCATTCGCGGTTGGAAGCTGGCGACAAACTCCGGCGGCTGAGCAAACACGGCGACGAAGCTAAACCCCCCAATGAGATTCACGGCGACTAAAAGACGATCTGACGAGAGCATTGTGCTGCCGCTGGTAGCACTGCTGGACGTTATCTTTTTCTTGCTCTTCTATTTCATGGCAGCGGGCACGCTCACTCCGCCAGAGAACGAGCTTCCTGCCACGCTCGCGACTGAGCAGGTAGGTGCTGGCTCAAGCAGCAGCGACTTTACCAGTCAGGTCATCTACGTCGAGCGGGCGAGCACCGGCGCAGCCGGCCCCGTGCAGTATCGCATCGGCCAGCGCACCATGTCAACCCGCAGCGAGCTTGACGCCGTACTGAGCTCACTGCCCAAGCCGCCCGGCATAGTCATTCGAGCAGCAAATGATGTGACAGTCGCCGCCGTTGCCGAAGCGCTCGATGCGGCGCGGCTCGGCGGGTTCAGCAAGATCAGTTATGTATCGGGTCGCTAACCCATCACGATTGCCCGTCGGTTACAACGCTCATGCCGCGCGGTTGCTATTCGCCTGCCTTCTGCTCAACTTTGTGCTTGCAAGCGGGAGCTTTTCGGCATCTTCCCTACTTGCAAAGTCACCAGCACCAGCGCCTGATGAGCCTGGTGAGGCCGCCGCGCCCAAGCCGACCGAACTTTCCACAACTGCCAAAGCTCCCCTCTCGCTCGATGCCGTGGAGGGGTATCTCCAATCCCGGCAGCTCAAGACGTTGCTCAGCGATCACCTCAGCAGAAAGTTCGAAACTGCGACTGGCGCAGAGAAAGCTCGCTTGGGCGAGCGGCTTGCGCGGCTCATGTTCCAGCAGCTTGGCACCACTGCCGATGTGGAGGCCCGCGAGAAGCTCGCCGATCGCGCCAAGGCATTCATCAAGGCCGTGCCCGATTCGCGCAGCATCGGCCTTCGAATCGAACTGCTGCGCACCGCCTATCTCAAGTCCGAGCAGGAGGCAGAGCAGCTGCGCATCGGCGCCGGCAATGAAGCGGGCCGCAGCGCGCTGATTTCCAACCTCGCCGGCATTCATCAGCAGTTGCTCGCCTTGGGGCTTGAAGCACACCGGCGCACGCGCGAGCTTGAGGCCAAGCTGGATTCAGGCCGCTCCAACCCGCAAGATGAGGAGGATGTGAGCGAAGCCCGCGGCGTGCGCAGCCGCGCTTACTACTTCGCCGGATGGGCGGGCGTTTACGCTGCGGAGTTGCTGCACTCCGGGCAGCTCGGGCTCTCGCCGATTCAA
>Ga0105047_10008684_pt1 | contig 16900 bp, 10 predicted proteins | sample MAT04_FD_78384 | JGI IMG/M metagenome (GOLD analysis project Ga0105047, IMG submission 78384) | Freshwater microbial communities from Lake Fryxell liftoff mats and glacier meltwater in Antarctica - MAT-04 (megahit assembly) | ecosystem: Environmental > Aquatic > Freshwater > Ice > Liftoff...
ATTTTGCATCGCGTCCAAGAACCAAGAACCAAGAACCAAGAGCCAAGAGCCAATCTAGCCACGGAGCAACGCCAAGGACTGGTTCCCGCGAACCAGTCCACCTCACAACGTATTCCTACTTCATACTTTCAGCCATTTTCTTGACGCGGGTCTGGATCATCTCGAAGCGTTTCTTTCCTTCCTCGGTCTGCGTTGCGATCCATTCGGCGTTCTGAAAAGAAGTGGGTGAACCTTCCTTGCGGAAGCGCTCGATGAAGGGCTGAATCTTGGCAAAGAGGAAGAGGCCCTCGCCGTTGTTCTCGACCAGGAAGCCGGGGTGCGCGATGCCGTGTTTGGCCATGCTGTAAACCATCTCCCAGTAGCTGGAGGTCTGGCGGAAGGCGGCGTTGAGCGGGTGATCGAACTTGGTGACGGCGATGAAATCCTCGTAGGTTTTGGGCCAGAATTTTCCGAGCATGGCGTTGCGCGATTCGCGCATGACGGGCTCGCGGCGCAAGTCGTACAGGCGCAGGACCAGTTCGGCGTCGTGGTGATCGGGAGTTGATTTGGGCATTCTTTTTTCCTTTCAAAATGAGGAGGGCAAAGAGGGTTTATTTACCACGAAGCGCGAGAAGGTCACGAACAAAATTTGTGCGGGCGCAGAGGCCCACACAACACAAATAATTTTCAGCAGAAGCAACTGCTTTGCGGAAAAAACTTAAGTCGGCCGAGCGCTTCGCCGAAAACAGATGTAACGCCTTTGCGGCGTTCAATCTTTTTCGATCCGGGGGGATCCTACCATGCAGACGTCAGTCTACAGTCGTGCCGTATATCTTCTGATTACAACTCTGGCCTCAAGTTCCCTGCTTCTGTGCAGCGGTTGTGGCCGTTCTAAAGCCGCAGCGGCGCGAACGCCACCGCCGCAGATGCTCAGTGAGCCGGTTCCCGAGGCGCCGCCGCCAGCGATCGCCGCACCGGTTGTTCCGGAAGCTCCGGCGTCCGCGAGCACGGACGCGTATGTGGCGCAGCAGCGCGGGCAGAGCCGCGAGTTGCCCGTCTTCCGCGATCCGACGATGAACCGCGCGCCGCAGGAACCGATTGCAGTCTCAGTGCCGCTTCCGGCGATTACAGAAACACCTGGCGGCACCAGGTACCACACGCTGCAGAAGGGCGAGACCATTTTTGCCGTGTCGCGCAAATACAACGTCAAGCCCAAGCAGATTCTCGACGCCAACAACTTCAAAGATCCGAGCAAACTTGCGGTCGGCACCAAAGTTCTCATTCCGTAAACAGTTCTCAACACAGTTCCAGCAAGAGAAAGACCGGCGATGAGCCGGTCTTTTTCGTTTTGCGGCAACGGGCGGCGCGCAGAATCTCTGTGACGATCGGTGGGATGGCTGTATAATTCCTTGGGTACGGGTTTGCCGATAGTCCTATAGATGGAGCTGCCGCCATGCAAGAACACTGGCCGATTTTGATTGCAATCATGCTGATCAGCGCCGCCGCGTCGTTGGGGCTCTGGCAGCAGCAGACGGCCAGTGATGCGGCGCGGTCGAGGCCGCTCATGCCTCCGATTGCAGCGGCTGCTTCGATGCCGTCACGCTCCGAGAAACCGAATGGCGCGCGGCCGCCAGCTCCCGCGTCGCCACCACGTCCGGCCGCTCCTGTGGAGCCGATCGCCCCAATGAACATTGCGCCTGCGGTGGAAGTACCTATACGGCCGGCTCCTTCTGTGGCGATCACGCGACTGCCGGTAGCGCCGCTCGTCGTTCCGCCCGGCGCGCCGACCGCTCCGGCCGCGCCGCTGCCGCCTAAGGCTCCGATCGATACGCGCACCCGCGCGCGCGAACAGCAATTGATGGCACTGCGCAACGCGCTTCAGCAACAGATGGGCATTCTGCCGATGCAAACCGCCGGCGACGGATTCGCGGTTAGTTTTGATGGCGGACGGATTGAAGTTCAGCCTGTGCCGCAGTGGAGCATCACGATTTATAACGTGAACGGCGCAGCGCCGGAGACCGAGACTGAGAATTTCAAGAAGTGCATGGATATTGTGATCCGCACCTTTGGGATCGACATGACGCAGCGATTCGCCGACGCGGCCAACGGCACCAGGAATATGCTGACCTCCTCCTCGATGGGGCGCATTCAGGTTTCGCGCGATCCGGCGCAGGGAAATTCGTGCACGATCAAACCGCTCGACAAGCTCAAGCCGCCAACGCCCGCGGGCGCGGTAGCCCCGCCAGCGGCCCCGCTTCTGCCGCCCCCTGCCGCGCCGCAGCTGGCGCCGCGGCCTGCTCCCCTCCCCACAATTCCGGCGCCATTGCCTGAGAAGAAACCATCGACGGATGCAATATTTTAAAAGCTGAATCCAGACATCGGCCTGGGATTCATTGAAGAAAAAATCGGAGCCACTTGGTGCAAGCAGCCCTCTCTTCCAGCATGACACATCCCTGGTCCGAAAATTTAAAGCGGCTTCTCCCCGAGCAGTCGCTGCTGCTACCCGGCAGCGCACACGTCGCGCAAAAAATTCGTCCGGTCTGCATAGCGGCGCCCGGAGACATTGATGAAGCGGTAAGCATCGTCAACTTTGCGAAGACCCATCGCGTGCCGCTCGTTCCTTTTGGGAATGGAACCGCGCAAGGCATCGGCAGACCACCGCCGAAAGAGGCGCTCTTTCTTTCGACGCGCCGTCTCAACAGCGTCGTCCACTACGAACCCGACGACATGGTCGCCTGCATGCAGGCGGGGATCACGCTGCGGGAAGTGCAGGCGACGCTGGCCAATCGCGGACAGTGGCTGCCGCTCGACGGTCCCGGCGACGCGACACTCGGCGGCATGACCGCCGCCGACCGCTACGGTCCGCTGGCGCTGGGTTATGGAACGCTGCGCGACATGGTGCTGGGTATCACCATTATTAATGGAGACGGCGTGCTGCGAAAATGCGGCGGGCGCGTGGTGAAGAACGTCACCGGCTATGCGATGGACAAATTGTATATCGGCTCGCTGGGCACGCTGGGACTGATCGTCGACGTCTCTTTCAAAGTGCGCCCGCTGCCGATCGCGCGGCGCGAATGGCTGATCAATCCGTCGAACTTCGGCGATTCAATTTCGCTTCTGCGCGCCGTCAGTGCCAAAGCGCTGCCGCTGGAGATGATGTGTCTGTACTGCGTGCGCGGCGCGCAATGGCGCTTAAAGATTCAAGCCGCCGGAACGCCGACGGAGCTCGACCGCATCGGCCACGAGATCGGCGCGCTCAGCGCGGCCGTCGCTGAAAATGAGTGCAGCACCGCCGCCGGGGAGCTTCCCTCGCCTCCGGGATTTGCCGCCGAGGAAAACTCCACGTTGCTGCGTTACTGGTGCAGCGTCTCTAAAATGGAGCAGGTCTGGACGCTGCTTTCGCCGCACGTGATGCAGGCCCGGCTGCGCCCCGACGGCGGCTTGATTACGCTTGAGATCGAGGCGCCCGCCGCAGCGGAGATTGCTCAAAAACTCACCGCGTTGGAGGTCAACTACCGCTTTGAAAACGCGAGCTTCCCCATCGAAAACCCCTTCGGCCCGCCACGCGCCGATTGGCCGCTGATGAAGCGCATCAAAGACGCGCTCGACCCGCAGGGGATCATGAATCCGGGGCGTTTTGTCGGGAATTTGTGATATTCTCCGACGAAGGAAGACCGTGAAAGTAAAGCCGATCGTCTATTCGAATCTAATCGTGAATTGCTTTAGCGCTTGTCGTAAAGATCCACGCGCCGTTCGGCGAGAAGTGGGCTGGTCAGGCGCTGCACGCGCAGTTCGTCGATACGGAATGAGGCGTAGAGCGTCTGTTCGTCTTCGAAATGTGCGATCGGTTTTTGCGCGGGCGCGGAGTCGCCGGCCGCGGCCGGCTCGGATTGATCGGTCGTCTGCGCGATGGGTTTCCCGGAAGAATCGAAGATGGCGCTCGAACCGCGGCAGCGTTTCAGAAACGTGCCGCTCTTGTCCTGCAACAGCGAGACGGCCGACGCACTGAACTCCGGCTGCGCGGGATAGATGCGCCGGAATCCAATCCGGTTTGCGGCCAGCACCGGCACTCGATTGCGCAACGCCATCGACGCCAGAAACGCATGGTCCGGCGTGGCTGTATTTAAAGCGACGAGAATCAGATCCGCGCCGCGCAAGGCCAGCGTACGGAACGCTTCGGGAAACTCGGCATCGAATCCAAGCAGCACGCCGACGCGCGCGTCGCCCAGATCGAAGACGGAGAGCTCGCCGCCCGCCTGCATTACGTCGGCATCGCGGAACGAATCGTGGCCGGTCTCGTCGCGGAAGAGATGCGTCTTGCGCGCCACGCCTTTGATGCCCTCGTGCGTCAGCAGCACGCACGAACTATAGACGCTGCCGTCGGAGGATTTCTCTAATAGAGGAAGAGCGACGGTGGCCTCGCTGGCGCAAATGGCAGAGACGATCTGTTCGGTCGACGGACCGGGAATGCACTCGGCGAGTTTTTCGGCGCCTTTGTAAATATCCGTGATGCAGGCTTCGGGAAGCAGGATCAGGCGGCTGCCCTGCGCGACGGCATCGGCAACCGCGCCGACGATAGCGATGCGATTGTGCTCGACCTCGCCGGGTTCAATCAAGGTCTGGATAACGGCGACAGGATAAGCCATGCGTGTTCAGCCGCCCACGATAATGACGTTGCCATACCAGGACGGCTCTTTAGACGTGACATACCCTGTCCGCATTTCATTGTCCGTGCCGGTGCAGTGGAGGCGGACCCACCTTGCCGTTGAAAGGCCCAATCAGCTTTTTGCCGTGCTGATGGTCTGATCGTTCTCCGGCTTGAGGAACGAGTTTTGGTCGCTGCTCGAACCGCGCGCGCCGATGGTCTTGACCATGGAATCGTCGACTTTATCGAGCTTCGTATAATTGGGATGGTGCGACGTTTTGTACGGATCGTTGCTGGCTTTGTTGTAGCAGCAGATCAGCGACCAGCGCGGGTTGGGGCTGGTGTTGGCGGCCGACGCGTGCAGCACGTTGCCGTGAAAGAAGAGCGCGGTGCCCGGTTCCATCTCGCAATAAACCAGCTCGCAGCGCTTCATCGCCGCGGCGACGCGTTCAGGATCGGCGCCGGTCTGTTCGCCGAAGCGGCCGTGCTCGACGCGGCCCATGTGGTGCGAACCCTTCAGTACCTGCAGGCAACCGTTCTCTTTCGTGGCGCGATCAACTGCGATCAGGCAACTGGCCATGTCGGGAAAAAGGCAGCCGTTCTGATACCAGTAACCGTAATCTTGATGCCACTCCCACGCGCCGCCGACCTTGGGCTCTTTCAGCATCATCTTGGAATGGTAATGATAAATCTCGCCGCCGAGGAGCTGCTCCATTGAATCGACGACGCGATGGCTGCGCGCGATCATTCCATAGATGTCGTCGCCGGGATGGTTCCAGAGCGAGAGTTTGCTCTGCCGTCCCGCGGCATCCTTGACCGGAATGTTGTGGCTGATCATGTTGTGATCGGCGCGCGCAGTGTTGAGCAGCAGGGTCATCTCTTCGGCATCAAAGAGTTGAACGAAGATGTATCCGTCCTGCTGAAACTGTTCGATCTGGGCTTTGGAGAGCGGGCCGGTGGCGACCATGGGGTGACTCCTTTAATTATGGACCGCGGGCGTCCCGCGCCCGCCGTTGTTGATAGGAATGTCACGAGCATTAGTGCAGAGCAGCCCTGCGGCGTCAAGCCGAATTGTCTCAGCTCCAGAAGCGCCGCATCAGGTCCAGAAAAAGTTCGTGCGAGCGGTTGAAGATTAGCAGTGGAAAAATGCAGGCGGCGGTTGTGGCGAGCGCACTTTTGCAAAGTGGAACCGATTCCGCCGGATGTACGTCGCGCCGGCCGAGCAGCAGTATCGGCAGGAACAGCGCGACAATCGCGGCCGGGAAAAAATGGCGGCTCTGCATTCCGTGGATCAGCGGATCGGTGGGCCGCGTGCCTTGGATAAAATAGATCAGGCTATTGAGCAACGTGATGACAAGTATGTTAATCACGATGATTGCGGCGACGCTGAAAACGTCTGCGCGCCGATTGCGGAACCAACCCGGAATGCGCCGCGCGTATAGCACTGCATCAACGATGAGGCAGGCGAGTCCGCTGAGCTTGATGATGAAAACGTGATGCGGATTCAGGTGCGTGTCGAGATACCCCAGCGCCTGCAGCCAGCTTGATGAGTTGAATCGGTCCAGAATCGTCTGCCACCAGCCAGTCAAAAATCGGTGCAAGCCGGGACTCGTCTGCAGCGCGGCGATCTGAGATTCGACCGCTTCCTTGCCGAAATGACCGTTGTATTTTCGAAGCGCATTCAAAACCATGTTTCCGGCGACGAAGGCGAGCGCAATCGCCATGAGAACGAGCACTGGAAATACGAGCGCTTTGCGCGGAACGCGCGACCATGGAAAAAGCATCAACGGGAGAACGATTATGCCGGCGAGAATGATCTTTGAATAAATGAGCGCCAGGCAAAGCACCCATAAACAAACGTTGAGCGCGGTGCTCGGTTTTTCGCGCAGAGTAATGAAGAGCATCACCGCGACGATCGTGCCTGCATTCAGAAACCAGTCCGCGCTGACAGCCGCGCTCTGCTGCAAGTAGAGCGGCAGCGAGCACAAAAAAAGCGCGCTGAATGGAAGTTCAAAACGCCGGTTGATCCAGTAGAGCAGCAGAAGCATGGCGACGGCCTGCACGCCGCGGCAGAGGTAATAAAGGAAGAGCCCTTCGCGAACGGTTCGCACCGTCGGATAGAAACTCAGTACGGCGAAGACGACCGGGTAAGCGTGCATGCGAACGTAACCCATGTCGACGGGTGCATTGCGGGGCAGCGGCGTAGGCGGAAGTTCGCGCGAGAAATGTGCCGTAATGAATTTCGTTTTGCCATCGAGCAGAGCTTCCGTGCCGAGGACTTCGTTCAGGTTGTAGGCGCCCGGCTCGGAGAGCGCATCGGCGCGGTACATGTACAGCGCTGTTTTCCAATGCACGATCTCGTCGGGCGCCATGAAGGGCGGAAGTAGAAAAATAATCACTGTTGCAGGCACCAGCAGCGCGGCGATGAAGAGTCGCTTCGCGCTCTGAATATCAATCCACGTTGTTTGCCAGAGCGATTGAATCACGACCAGAAAAGCGGCGAGTGAAAAACCAAAGAGCAGCGGTTTGATAACCTTGCCTTTTGAACCGTCCGCCGCAGGCCACGCCAAGTCGAACAATTTTGCGGCCACTGCGTTGAGCACAAAAATAATGAGCAGCGCGACGAACAGATAGATGAGCCGCCGTCTGCTGGAACCGGGATTCGCTTCAGACGGCTGCTCCGCCACTTCACTCATTTCGCCTTGGCTTCCGTCTTGGCTGGAGCAACCGGCGGCGCAGCGGGAGCGGGCTCGGCCGGCTTGTTGGGCGGATCAAAATTGGCCATGCTCTTGCCGGTGACTCCGTCCCATACGCGCAGTACGCTATCGTCGCCGCCGGCGATGACCGTTTTGGTGTCGGGGGTGATCGCGGCGGCCTGCATGAAATCTTTCGTGCCAGAAAGCTGGCGCGCGATGCCGCCATCGCGGCCTCCGTCTTCCTTAAGGATGCGCACTTCGCTGTTGCCCGCGGTCATAAGCAGTTCGCTGCGGCTGTCGAGATATCGAATCGAGGTGATGTCCTTCTTGAATCCGTCGATCGTCTTTTTCTGCTCGCCGGTGACGAGGTCCCAGATCTTGATGACGTTATCGGCGCCGCAACTGGCCAATGTTCGCGCGTCGCGCTTCCAACTGACGCCCAGGACGTGATGCGTGTGCCCCTCGCACGGGCGGAGCAGCTTGCCGGATTCGACGTCGAAAATCTTGACCAGTTTGTCGGCGGCGCCGGTGGCGATGAGTTTTCCGCTCGCCGAGAAGCTGATTGCAAAAATCGTATCGCTGTGCGCGTCCTTGAAATCGCGCGCCAGAGTTCCGTCGCTCGTCTTCCAGAGTTTCAGTTCCCCGCTGCGCGAGGGCACGCCGCCGCCGGTGGCGAGAAGGGTCCCGTCGGGACTGAACTCCAGAGCCAGCACCCGGTCGGCGAGCGGCGATTTGTCGTCACCCGTGCCGATGACGCGCTCCAGTTTCCACTCGCCGCTGGCGGGCCAGAGACGCACGTGCTGGTCGGCGGAGGCCGTGACGAGGCGGCCGTCAGTGAGGAAAAAGGTGGAGAGAACGGTCTCGCCATTCCCGCGGTACTGCTCCGCGCCCCTGCCGGTTTCCACGTTATAAGTGTGCACGATCTTGTCTTCTCCGCCGACGGCAATGACCAGCTTGTCGGGCGAGAATGCGACGCTGCGCAACGGCTTCTCGGAGTCGACGGCGGCTTTTTTAGCGGCTTCGAGGTTGGCTTCGAGTTCCTTGGTGGACGTCTCCGAAAACGCATGTGCTTTCTTGGATTCTTCAATAAGTTGCTCGGTCTTTTTCAGCGCGCGGGCGGCGCCTTCCTGGTTCTGCTCGGCCACGTCTTGCGCGCGCTCGGCCTGCTGGAAGGCCTGCTCGGCATCGGTGAGCGCTTTATCGAGCGTCTTGATTTTCTCGGTCGGCTCTTTGGCTTTGGCGGTCGCGTCGGTGAGCGCCTTCTCGGCGGCGGCCTTTGCGTCGGTGGCGATTTTCAACTTTCCGTCAGCTTCATTGCGAGGCTTGTCCGCTTCGGCTTTTGCCGCAGTGGCTTTCTCAAGAGCAGCTTTCGCAGCCGAAGCCTTTTCAGCGATCGCCTTATCGTCCTTCGCGGCGGTGGCGGCTTTTTCGGCGGCGGCGCTCGCTTCCTCGGCCTTGGCCAGAGCAGCCTTGGCGGGCGCTGCTTTTTCTTTGGCGGCTTTCTGTTCGGCGGTGGCGGTGGTGAGCGCCTTCTCGGCGTTCTCTTTTTCGTCGGAAAGCTTCTTCAGCGCGGCGAGCGGCTCGGCAAATGTTTTGCCAGCCTCGTCGCGTGCGGCGCGCGCCTTAGTCAGCGCGTCCTGTTTTTCTGTCTGTGTCTTGTCAGCGGCGACGCGCGTATCGGTGGTCTTCTTGGCGGTCTCGGCTTCAGTCTTCTGCGCCTTCTCGGCGGCCTCCAGTGTCTTCTTCTGGTAGGCAGCCTCTTCTTTATAGTATGCAAACTCGCGCTCGATGGCGACGACGGCCTCCTGTGTGGTGCGGTCGCCTTGAAGCGCAAAGAGTTGCTTGCCGTCTTCGGCGTTCCAAATTTTGACGACCTTATTCAAGCCAGCGGAGGCGACGCGTTTTCCGTCCGCGCGAACCGCGACGGCGCTGACCGGGCCACCGTGATCGAGCTTGCGACTCGATTTCAGATTCTCAAGACTCCATATCTGCACGGAACCGTCGGCGCTGCCAGAGAGCACCTTTTTACCTTCGGCCGAGAACGTCTCGAGCGCGGTCACCGCACCCGTGTGGCCTTTGATCTCCTTGCCCGTCCACGGCTCATCCGGCTTTACAGCGGGCTGCCAGAGTCGAATGAGATTATCGCTGCCGCCAGAGACGATCTGCTTTCCGTCGAAGGCCCATGTCACGGCGAGGATCTCAGACGGCGCGTCAATTTTTCCAGCGGCATCGCCTGATGGAATGCTCCAGAGACGAATCGTCTTATCGGCAGAACCGGAGCAGAGTTTCGTGTTGTCTGGCGAGAATTTGATTGAGGCCACCGCGCCAGTATGGGCGCTGATTTCTTTAACGAGCGCATTTTTTGCAGTCTCGAAGACACGAATCTTTCCGTCACCACTACCAGCGGCAATCCATTTTCCGTCGGCACTGGCAACTGCGCATTGGACGCCGGGAACATTGAGATCGGCCGCAGGCGCGAGCGGCTTGCGGCGCCAGAGCTTAACCGCGCGATATCCAGCGGAGGCCAACAGCGTGCCGTCGGGGTGGAAGGCGAGGGCCTGGACCAGATCGCGATCGGCGCCGCCTCCAATTTTTTCCAGCGCCGGATCAGTGAGCAACGTAATGAGCCTGTTGCCGGGAAGCTGGTAGACGAAAAGCTGATTGGCTCGGCTGCAGATGGCGTACTGGCCATCGGGGCTGATCGCCACGGCGTGGATCGGATTCATCCCCGTTGGCAGCGGCTGCCACTTGATCGGCATCGCCGGCGTCAGCGCCGTCACGGGCGCGCCGGCGGCTGCCCCCGCGGGCTTTTCCTTGGCGCCCTGATCGATCCAGAGTTTGACGACTTTCAGTTCGTCGGAAGTCCAGGGTACCGCGCCGACTTTGTTCTTTGGCGGCGGCATGAACGGTTTGAGCTCCTTCGCCGACATCTTGACGAGCATGCTCTCGGCGCTTTTTCCGGGCAGAACCGCGGGACCGTTCTCGCCGCCCTTGCGCATCGCGGCGGGCGTTTCGAGGATCAGATCGCCCTTGGCTTTCGAGACGCTATGGCAGGCCAAGCAGTTTTTATTCAGCAGCGGAAGGACGTCTTTGGTGAAGTCGACAGGCGTGCTTTCGGCGCGCAACAGCGCTCCATAAAGGAACAGCGCGATGAACGTAAACAGACGCAGAGATGGCAACATGCGAGAAACCCCAATCCAGTACTCCTTATGGGAACCCCGATAGGCGGCGTAAAGTCATAAAAAGCACGGAAAAAACTGTGTTGAAGTCGTTACTCCGTCGCTGTTGCCATTACTTGCGAGCCTGTTTGAGGAGTTCGCGGACGTCGCCGGCTTCGGTTTCGTAAGTGCGGAGCAGTTTCTCGAGGGTCGCGACGGACTCGCTGCCTTTTTTCTCGTCAATGAGTTTCTTCGCGTTGGCGAGGATTTCGTTGCGGCTTTTGGACAGCGCTTCGATGTGCGCCTGCGCCTCGCTGCCCATCTCCTGCCCCTGCGCGCGCGCGGCGACCTTGCGGTAAAGAAGGATGGCCTGGCCAAATTTCTCGCGTTTCTCCAGGTCCTGCGCCTGCTTCATCGAAAGTTTGGCGGCGGCGGCGAGCGGCTCGTCGACGAAGTTGATGGCTTTCTCAAGCCACTCGGTCGGCGGCATGTCGTGGCCCATTCCGGGTACTTCCAGATAAAGCGTGCGTTCGAACTTCAGCGACTTGTATTGCTTGAGAACGTCGTTGGTGCCGGGTTTATTCATGTCGTTTGTGCCGGTCATGAAAGCGTAACTGTTTAGCCGCTTCTGTTTGTCGATGTACTGCGGCGGAGCTTTGGCGCCCATGGGATTGCAGCCGATTAGATAAATGACGCCGTTGAAAACGTCCGGGTACGCGGGCGCCAGCCCGCTGCTGCAGCGGCCTCCGCCGGAGATTCCGGAGAGGTAAACGCGATCGGAGTCGACGTTGTACATTTTCCTGATGTTGTGAATGGCGTCGAGCGCCAGGCCAGCGCGATGCATTGGCGCGCGTTCGTTGCCGGTTTTGTTGGCGCTGATCCAGATCAGGTTGTATTTGTCGAGCAGCGGTTTGAAGTTGCCGTTGCACTTTCCGTCGTCGCCACTATTGATGTAGACGAGCAGTCCAAAGGGCAGATCGGGCTTGTATTTAGTCGGAACGTAGACTTCGAAATTCTCCGCCAAAATATCGTAGTCGCCTGCCTTGAAGTACGGCATGCGTTTGTCCATCTCCGGCTTGGCGGAGAACGGGCTGCGCTCTTTAAAGCTCAATTGGAAGTCGCCGGTTTTGGTCTCCGATGGAACCGCCGCTGGCGCGGGCTGGCCGGCATGGAGCGTCAGCGAGATGAACAAACAGATCGTAAAGAATGCAGTGCGCAAGGTCATAGCAGGAATCCTTTCAAGAGTTGAATAATAAAGCATATCATAGACGGAATGCCGCGAGAAACCAGTGAATGGTTGCGACATTGCCGCGAGGCGAGCGGTACGCTGGAGAATAAAAAGAAGGCCATCGCGGTTACTCGAATTCCAGTTGAATCGCGGCAGGTCTCAATATAGAATGCGCCCCCTTGTTGTTGACGGGGGCTGTGTGGCGTCGGTTTGGAGTCCTTACGAGCATAGAGCGGAAGGGACATTTATACGTCTAAATGGTGGCTGTAGCTCAGTTGGTTAGAGCGCCTGACTGTGACTCAGGAGGTCGGGGGTTCGAATCCCCTCAGTCACCCCAACCTTGTTTCACTCGGGGTACCGTTCCTTCATTCAGGGGTTTAACGGTTCAAAGAAGTCTTCTCTACTGAGCGGATTCGAACCGTAAGCGTCGTTGATTCGTTTGAGGGCTTAGCCGTTTTCGAGAGGTGCCGTCGAGGACTGCTGCAATGTGAAAGTGCGACCCCAATACCCGGCACTGTCTTCATGTCCACGTGCCAGACGCTATGGGTGCACGTGGGTCGCAAGATAAGGAATGGCTTGACCGGCTGCTTGGAGGCAATGGGCGCTGGTTTGCCCGGTGGCTTCTCACGCAGAACGCGCTGAACGGTGGCGCGACTGAGCGCAACGCCAGCCTTGCGAATCTGCGCCGCGAGCGGTCGTATTGCGATATCCAAGTCGACGACGTGCAGGCGGCAGTCGTGACTAAGATCGCGCACGGCATCGGAGAGCGAGGGTTCCAGGCGGCGGGCAATGGGCTGGGCCGACCCACTCCGCTATCGAAAGAATCTAAAGTCGCTCAATCAGTTGAGCACATTCAGTCCGGGCAGCACCAAAGTCGTCTCGCCTTCTGCTCGAAAGAGGTGAAAAAAGGCAGAGATTCTTCAACACAAACGCTTATCGGATGTATGTTGTAAGCTTACCTCAAAGGTTTGAGTTACGCGACTCGGGGAGAATCGGCTTATGATCTTTTTCTGGGTCCCTGACACTTTGGGAGTCGTCCCCATCTTTGTAAACGCGGGAACCGCTCTGCTTCCCACGCTCATCGCGCTGGCGTCAAGTTTCGCCGCGATGCTCTTAAGACCGACAGATTTATGGAGCGCCTGCCGATCTCGACCATGGATTCCTGCGGGTATCGTGACTTTCGGCCTCATGTGCGTTTTCGTTTACGGCTGGTTGATGTCGCCCGCGAACGAGAACGCCTCAATTCAACGCGAACCGATGAGCAGCAGCGTGACACTCCAACGGGATTGGACGCGTTACGCATTGAAACTGATCGAGCAGGAAGAGCGCGCCACGTTGCTTGGACCCACCTCAACACACGTTTCTCACAACGGCGGAAACGCTCTTGATCTCGCGCTGGCCACAACCGGTGTGCAAAGCGCTCCGACTTCGCAAGCCACTACTCTCCGCCGTCCGGTAATCTTTCGCGGCGGCCCCGAAAGGACGGGTGTGATGTCCGGTCCCGGCCCGCTGAAGTTAGCCCCTTTCTGGGAGTATAAAGAAGAGAACGAGATGTACTGCGCGTCGCCGTGTGTCGCCAATGGCCGCGTGTTTGGCACTTCGATTCTGCTCGATCCGCCGAAGTCATTTGGCACGGTCTTCTGCCTGGACGAATCCACCGGCGAGAAGAAGTGGCTCACTCATCTGAAAGATGGAAACTCCAAGCAGGAGTTCAAAGGCATCTTCAGCTCTCCAGCGCTCTCTGGGGATGGCAAATATCTGGTCGTCGGCCAGGGCTTGCATTCGGACGCCGGATGCGAACTGATCTGCCTTGATGCGCACACTGGCCGTATCCACTGGCTGGTAAAAACACCGCTGCATATCGAAGGATCTCCTGCAATCGAAGGCGACATCGCCGTGGCCGGCGCGGGCGCGATTGAAGTGGGTGAGGACCACAAACCGCGTGGCGACGCCAACGGGGTGGGCCATCCGGGAATGGTCATCGGTGTTCGCATTTCGGACGGCAGAGAGCTTTTCCGTTATCCGGTCCCCGATCCGGAGAGTTCGCCTGTCGTGGAGGGCGGGGTGGCCTACATCGGAAGCGGGCTGAATGGCAATGCCGTTTATGCGCTCCGCACCGCGCCAGACGAAGAATTGAAGGCGAAAAATTTGGAGCGCCTTGTCTGGCGTGTGCCTGCACCATTTCCGGCCAGCGGACCGGTCACTCTGGCGGGCGAGCTGGTGCTCGTTGGATGTGGCAAAGGCGATTTTGTCTTCGCCGATCCGAATCCGGAAGGACTGCTCCTTGCGATCGACCGCGCAACGGGGAAAGAGCGGTTTCGAGTCGCCTTGCCGGACGCCGTTCTTGGAGCAATCGCGGTCAGAGATGGAATCGCCATCTGCCCCATTCGTAATGGAGAAGTCTTCGCAATCGATCTGCGCAAAGCGGATGGAAACCGGATTCTCTGGCGCGCGGCGGTCAACGGCTCAGCCGCCGTGCTTGCGGGCACCGCATTCACCGGATCGCTTGTCTACGCCGTATCTCAAGACGGCTACATGGCGATACTGGATGCGCGGGATGGCACACAATTGGAGCGAGTCTTTGTGAACGGCAAGGGCAAGCCCGGCGAGATGGGACTGTCGGTCAGCGCGCCTGTTTTGTCGAACGGCAGAGTCTTTCTTGGCAGTGAAACGGGCGGACTGCGTTGCTACATCGGAAAGGAGAGCCGACCGTGAAAACGATGCCTTTTGTTCAACGACTGCTCGACTGCCAGGAGAACGGAGTCGGCGGCGGCAAAGCGATCAATCTGGGTCGATTGTTGCAAGCCAGCTTTCCGGTGCCGGACGGATTCGTGATCACCACCGCCTCGTTTCGCGCCGCGCGCCAAAATGGCTTTTCCGATATTCCGGCGGCCGTGGAGCTCGAGCTGCTTTCAGCTTACGAAGCGCTGGGCGAGCCGACCGTCGCCGTCCGATCATCCGCAACGGCGGAGGATACCGCAGGCGCTTCGATGGCCGGCCAGTACGAGACATTTCTCGATATTAAGGGCGGCGCGAACCTTCTCGAAGCGGTCAAGAACTGCTGGCGGAGTCTGGATAACCCGCGCGTCAAGAGCTACCTGAACCTCCACGGCATTGAACATTCCGGCGTAGACATGGCCGTGGTTGTTCAGAAGCTCGTTCCGGCCCATGTCGCAGGCGTGATGTTCACGGTCAATCCGCGCACCGGCAACAATTCCGAGATGCTCATCGAAGCGAGTTGGGGTTTGGGCGAGGCGGTCGTCTCCGGAATTGTCCAGCCCGATGTTCTGGTGCTCGACCGCGAAACGGGCGCGGTAAAAGACGTCGTTATTTCGGATAAGAAAATCTGGATCGAACCAGGTTCGAAGTTGCAGCAAGCGGTGCCGGATGAAAAACGAAAAGTCGCGTGTCTGGATTCGCGGCTTGTATACGAACTCTGGAAACTGGCGCGCCAGGTACTCGAACATTTCGGCGTGCCGCAGGACATCGAATTTGCGATTCACGACGGCAAAGTTCATCTCCTGCAATCGCGCGCGATCACAACGCTGGGGGAGTTTGCGGCGCGTGAGCAAGTCGTCGAGAAAGCTCGGCGCCAACTGGATGCGCTGGCGAAAGAAGGCCGCGGAGCATGGGTCCGCCACAATCTTGGAGAGACGCTCCCCCATCCCACGCCGTTGACCTGGAGCGTGATCGAGAAGTTCATGTCCGGCCGGGGTGGATTCGGCGAGATGTACCGCATGGCCGGCTTTGAACCCGAACCGCGCGCATGCAAGGAAGGATTCTTGACGCTGGTCGGCGGCCGCGTCTATATGGATCTGTCGCGCGCGGGCGGAATGTTCTTCGCGAATTTTCCATTCTCGTATGACGTCGATTATCTCTCCGCACATCCCGAGGCCGCTCAGGGCCCGCCGACCGTGCCTTCCGGCTCCCACTGGAACCTTTGGAAAGCCGGCCGCCGCATGGCAGCAAGCGGACGACAATTGCGCGAACTGGCAGCGGATTTTGATCACACTTTTCTGAACGAAATGCTGCCCGCATTCCAGGCTTGGATCGCGCAGGAGAAGACGCGCAATCTGAAGCTATTGAGCAACGACCAATGGCTGGCGCTGTGGAAAGAACGCGAAGCAAGGGTGCTGGGAACATTCGGTCCGCAGTCGCTTCTTCCCAGCTTGATCGCGGCAATGGCCATCAGCGACTTGCGTACGTTCCTGTGCGAGTACTTTCACGACGAAGACCCGGACGAATTGGTGAATCTGATCTCCTCCGGCGCTCACGCCGATCTGACCCTTGCAGCCACTGACGAGATGTTTCAGATATCTGCCGGTAAAATGAATGTTTCAGAATGGCTGGAACGGTACGGTCATCGCGCCCCAGAGGAGTTTGATCTCGCTACGCCGCGCTGGTGGGAGCGCCCGGCAGACATTTTGGCGCTCTCCGAACACTTGAAAGGCGGGCACCCGCCGCTCACGCGCCATTCTCAACGAGCCCAGATTGCGCAACAGGCCATAGAACAGATGGGCGCCAAGTTGCCGCCCTCCGCACGCTCCGAATTCGTCGAAAAGATCGCGCTCCTGCACCGGTATCTTCCTTTCAGAGAGAACGGAAAATACTATCTGATGCTCGGCTATGAATTGCTCCGCCACATGGCGATGGAAGCTGGCCGGAGACTCGAAATCGGACCCGACGTATTCATGCTGACGTTCCACGAACTGGAAGGCGCATTGAAGTGCGGCTTTGCTCCGCTTGCAGTGATCGAAGCACGAAAGAAGGAGCGGATTGCGGAGGCGGCTCTGAAGCTCCCCGCGGTCATTCGCCCGGAGAACCTCAATACTTTGGGGCAACCTCCCAAGCTAGTCGGCGGAGACCGGCTCGCGGCGTTTCCTATTTCCAGCGGAACGGCGAAAGGTCCTGTGCGAATCGTCTTCGCGCCGGAAGACGCGAAGGATCTGGGCCAGGGATACATCCTCGTTTGTCCGAGCACCGATCCCAGTTGGACTCCGCTCTTCGTCAACGCGGCCGGGTTGGTGATCGAGTGCGGCGGCACACTCTCGCACGGCGCGGTCGTCGCGCGCGAGATGGGCATTCCGGCAGTCGTGCTGGAGGGCGCCACGGAGTTGCTGAAATCAGGCGAGAGTGTGGCGTTGGACGGCGATCATGGCGAGATCGTTCGCGCGAGCGAGACGGGCGGCGGCGC
>Ga0105047_10008685_pt1 | contig 16900 bp, 18 predicted proteins | sample MAT04_FD_78384 | JGI IMG/M metagenome (GOLD analysis project Ga0105047, IMG submission 78384) | Freshwater microbial communities from Lake Fryxell liftoff mats and glacier meltwater in Antarctica - MAT-04 (megahit assembly) | ecosystem: Environmental > Aquatic > Freshwater > Ice > Liftoff...
GCAGTCGCCGCGGCAATCCAGCACGCGGCCGCATGAATTGCGAGATAGCTGCCGTCGCGGGCCAGCTTGGCGAGCAGCCAAGGGTAGATCTGGCCGTGCAAATCAAAGGCCCAGCTGTGCGGTTCGCGCGCCAGAAACAAACGCGTATAAACGCCGAACAGCCAGCCCTCAGCGTCCGCAATTCGACTGGCCGCCGGCACAAACAGCACCGCGTCGGAATTGAGCGCCGGCCAGCCATCGACGGTTAGCCGGATCAAGAACCAGGCAAACAGCAGCGCGGCCAGCATGCCGGCGACTGCTGCCCAGCTCACGACATTTTTTGCCGAGACCATTAGACTTCTCGCCCCTTCTGCCCAATTTAAGGAAAATTCCATGTTACGCACACTCGCAACGGTCGTTCTTTTGTTCAGCGCCGCGGCACACGCGCATGATCATGCCGAAAAAGCCGCACCCAAGGTCAAACCAGGCCCCATCTCGGTCGTCGATGGCAAGCAAATCTATGGCGCAGAAATGCCCGACACCGGCAAGGTGGTATCCATTGGTAACGCCATCAAAGGCTATAAAGCGGGTGCTGGCGAGCAGCGGGTGTCCGGTGAGATCACCCAGATCTGTCAGAAAGAAGGCTGCTGGATGGTTCTCACTGAAGGCGATCAGTTTGCGCGGGTGATGACCAAGCACAAATTCTTCTTCGAAAAAGACCTGCGCGGCAAAGCCGTTGCTTACGGCAAACTGGAGAAAAAGGATCTCACCCTCGAACGCAGCAAACACATGGCCGAAGACTCAGGTGTAGACCCCAAAACCGTCACCAAACCGACGTCTGAGTTCAGTATCGTCGCAACTTCTGTTGTGGTTGAGCCCGCAAAATAGTCCATGCACAGCCGCCGTTCCTTCCTTCGCGACAGCGCCCTGCTCGCCGGGGCCCTTGGCTTGGCGGCGCCGCTCGATCCCGTGCTCGCCGAGGCGCTCAAGCGCAAGCGCAGTGCGGGATACGGCCCGCTTAAGCCAGTCAAGGATCTAACCACCGGACAGGCGCTGCTGAAACTGCCTGACGGCTTTAGCTACCGCAGCTTCGGCTGGGCGGATTCGCCGCTTGATGACGGCACAGCCACGCCGCGCGCGCACGACGGCATGGGCATCGTCCATGAAGCCAACGGCGTGGTCACGCTGGTGCGCAATCACGAAGTGGTCGCCGCAAGCGGCGCATTCGGAAAATCAACGCCAACCTACGATGCGCTCGCCGCCGGCGGCACCACCACGCTTCGATTCGACACGCGCAGCGGCAAAGTGGTTGACGTCCGCGCATCGCTCTCCGGCACCATCCAAAACTGCGCGGGCGGAACAACGCCGTGGGGGTCTTGGCTTAGCTGCGAAGAGTTTGTGTCGACCGCAAGCCATGCGGCCAACTTTTATGACAGTCGTTCGCACGATATGGCCGGGCTGAAACGAGATCACGGCTTTGTTTTCGAAGTACCGCTCAAAGGGCGCGCCAGCGCTGAACCGCTGCTGCAAATGGGCCAGTTCCGCCATGAAGCGGCCACCGTGTTTCGCCCCACCGGCGATGTTTACCTGACCGAAGATGCAAGCCCCGCTGCCGGCTTTTATCGCTTCGTGCCCAAGCGCTTAGGCGAGTTGGCGCGGGGTGGCGAGCTTTACATGCTTAAAGTGCCGAGCCAGCCCGACTTGCGCGGCGATTTGCCGGTGGGCAAACGGTTCAAAGCGAGCTGGGTCAAAATTGAGCATCCAGAGCGCGGCAACAGCCCGGGCAGTAACGATGGGAAAGGCGTCCAAGCGCAGGGTTTCGCCGACGGTGCGGCACAATTTACCCGAGTTGAAGGCTGCTACGCGACCCAGGATCGGGTGTACTTCACCGCGACCAACGGCGGTATTGCGAAGTCGGGACAGGTATTTGCGTACTTTCCGCGAAGCGCCGAGATTGAACTGATTTTCCAATCTAAAGACGCCGAAACCATCGACTCTCCGGACAATCTCGCAGTCAACCCACACGGTGGATTGATCCTTTGCGAAGACGGCAAGACCCGCACCGATGGCCAATTTCTGATGGGCTTGAGCAGTGATGCCGAACTCTTTCGGTTCGCCCAGAACAACGTGGTGATTAACGAGCCGATCCATGGCCATCAGGGCGATTTTCGCTACACCGAATGGGCCGGCGCGTGCTTCTCAGCCGATGGAAAATGGCTGTTTGCGAACGTCTATGCGCCTGGCTTTACGGTCGCCATCAGCGGGCCGTGGGCGCGCGGCTGATCGCGTTCAAGGCGCACCAGGCGCACCAGCCGCAGGTTAAGCAGATGCGCCCAAGCGACGGCGGCGCCGCCCGAGAAAAGAAACAGCGCGTGCCAGAACGGAATAAACGCGATCGCAGTCAAGGTGCCGAGAGCCAGACACACCCCGCCCACTGCCCACGGCGCAAACGCGATCAGGCGCTGGTGACGGCGCCAGCCAAAGAGCAGGCTCATCAGGCACAGCGACAGCGAAACGGCAGCAAACGCCCGCTCGAAGCTGTGCGACAGCAGCATCCATTGGGCTATGCCGTGCAGCGGTGATTTGAATTGGTACAGCGCCAGCGTGAGTGCGGGAATCATCACCATCGCCAGCGGCACAATCGCGCAGTGCGCCGCGCAGAGCATGGAAAACGCAGCGGCGACGCGGTCCAGCAGGCGGTGCAATGAAAGAGTGGACGGAAACTTCATGATCGAAATGAGGTTCTGGCTTCGCAGCGGATGATTTCGCGTTAAAGTATAACAGTATCCGCCTCCAACACTTCGCCGAGATTATTCCGATGCCGCTTACCGCCCACGTCCTTGCTTACGCGATTGCACTCAGTCTTGCGCTTAACGCCAGCGCCCACAACCACGGCGAAAAATCGACCGACAAACGCCAGCTCGGCACGCATGAGCACGGTGTTGGTCAGCTAAACCTGGCGCTTGAAGGCAAAATTCTGGCAATCGAGCTGATTTCCCCCGCGGCAAATATCGTTGGCTTCGAGCACGAGCCGGGCAACGATCAGGAGCGCGCGGCGCTTGCCAGCGGCGAAGCCAAACTGAAAAACGTGTTGGCGCTGTTTGCGCTTGATCCGAGCGCCGGCTGCAGCGTCAGTCGCGCAGAAGTCGCCCGTTCGGCGCCCGAAGACGATCACGATCACGATCACTCTCATGATCACGACCATGACCACGCGCACGAGGGCCATGAGGAAGCCAAAGGCAGCCATTCAGACCTGGTTCTCAACGCTGAACTGAGCTGCACGCGCGCAGACGCGCTTAAAACCATCACCGTCAATTTGTTCGACACCTTCCCGCTAACGGAAAAACTGCGCGCCGTATTCATCGGCAAAGCGGGCCAAACCGCCGCGGACCTAGACAAGTCCGCGCGGACGATTACCCTGCCCAAGTGAGCTTGAAGTCGTGCGTTTCGCTGCGCGATATTCGCTTTGGTTTTGGTCCGCAGCAAGACGTCCTCAACATCGCCGCGCTTGATGTACAGCGCGGCGAGCGCTTGTTTATTCAAGGGCCGAGCGGGAGCGGCAAGAGCACCCTGCTCGGCGTGATTGGTGGCGTGCTTACACCCACGGCCGGCACGGTCACGGTGCTCGGCGAAAGCCTCAATGCCATGAGTGCAGCGCGCCGCGATCGCTTTCGCGCCGATCACATTGGCTTTGTGTTTCAGCAGTTCAACCTGCTGCCGTATTTGAACGTGCTGGACAACGTCACCCTGCCGCTTGAGTTTTCGCCCCTGCGCCGCAAGCGCGCGCTGGAGGGCGGCCAGACGCCCGCTTTGGTCGCCAAAGAGCTGCTGCGCATGCTCGATCTCAACGACAGCAGGCTGCTCAAGCGGGCAGCCACCGAACTCTCTGTGGGCCAGCAGCAGCGCGTTGCGGTGGCGCGTGCGCTGATCGGCTCGCCTGAGCTGATCATTGCTGACGAGCCCACCTCCGCGCTCGACACCGACACGCGCGAGCGCTTCTTGACGCTGCTGTTCGACGCCTGCGCCCAAAGCGGAATCACCGTGCTGTTTGTCTCCCACGACCACACGCTCAAAGGCGCCTTCGACCGGGTTCTTGATCTCAACGTGCTCAATGCGGTGCCCGCGTGATCACGCTCAAACTGGCGCTGCGCTCGCTGTGGAACCGGCGTTTTACCGCGACCCTAACCATTCTCACTATTGCGCTTTCGGTGAGCCTGCTGCTCGGTGTGGACAAGATCCGCGAGTCGGCGCGCGAGAGCTTTACCCAAACCGTTTCCGGCACCGATTTGATCGTCGGCGCGCGCTCGGGCCCGATCCAGCTGCTGCTGTACGCGGTTTTTCGCATCGGTGATGCAACCAACAACGTAAGTTGGGAGAGCTATCAGAAAATCATCAAACACCGCCAAGTGGCCTGGGCGATCCCGATCAGCCTAGGCGATTCGCACCGCGGCTTTCGCGTGCTCGGGACCACTGACGCGTATTTTGAGCACCTGCGCTATCGACAGGATCGCAAGCTTGAATTTACCAGCGGTGCGCCGTTTGCCGACCTTTACGATGCGGTGATCGGGGCCGATGTCGCGCGCGAACTCAAGTACGCGCTGGGTCAGAAAATCGTCGTCGCACACGGCGCCGCGGTGGTCAATCTGCAGCAGCACGACGACAAGCCGTTTACCGTGGTCGGGATACTCAAACCAACCGGCACGCCAGCGGACCGCACGGTTCACGTCAGCCTTCAGGCGATTGAGGCCATCCACGTCGACTGGCGCGGCGGCACGCGCGCGCCCGGCCGGTACGCGGTAGACGCTGAAAAAGCGCGCACGATGGCGCTCGAACCCAAAGCGATCACCGCCTTTTATCTGGGCCTTAAAAGCAAAATCGCAACCTTCATGATCCAGCGCGGAATCAATGAATTTCCCGAGGAACCGCTGCTGGCCATTATGCCGGCGGTTGCCTTACAGCAGCTTTGGAACCTGCTCGGTGTGGCTGAAAAAGCGCTGCTGGTGATTGCCGGTTTTGTCGTTCTGACGGGCCTGCTCGGCATGCTCTCGGCGATCTTGACCACGCTCAACGAACGCCGCCGCGAAATGGCGATCCTGCGCTCGCTCGGGGCGCGCCCGCGGCATATTTTTGTCTTGATGATCAGCGAAGCCGGCGCGCTTGCGAGCGCGGGCGTGGTCTTGGGCGTCGGCCTCACTTACGCCCTGATCGCGCTAACGCGGCCTTTGCTTGAGGCGCGTGCCGGCATCTTTATCTCGCTCGACGTGCTCTCAATGAATCAGTGGCTGATCCTGCTTGGCATCATTGCGAGCGCGCTGCTGATCGGCGCGGTTCCCGCTTGGTTGGCCTACCGTCGCACCCTCAATGACGGAATGACGATCCGAACCTGATTACACTTGTACGCATGACCCATCGAACCCCGCTCCTGATTCTTATCGCCACCTGCGCCGCTTTTGCTGCATGGGCCGCCACACCCGTCACTGCCCCTGTCGTTGGCACACCCGCGATTGGCGCGCCCGTGCCGGCCAGCAAAGTGCCTCAAGCCGTTGCCGGCAAGATCAACCCAGGCAAAGTCAAAGAGATCGAATGGATTGATCTGCTGCCGCCCGATGAGCTCGATGCGCTCATGAACAACACCAACATCGACCATTCCAAAATTTTTGACCCCAAATCGGGTGATCAAGGCTCCTTCAACGTGGTCTCGGCATTCGACAAACAGCGTTTGCGCATTCCCGGCTACATCGTCCCAATCGACCAAAACGCGGAAGGCAAGCTCACCGAGTTTTTTCTGGTGCCTTTTTTCGGCGCCTGCATCCACGTGCCGCCGCCGCCGCCCAATCAGATCATTTACGCCAGGCTGAAAACCCCGATCGAGATGACTGATATCTACACGCCGTTTTGGGCCGAGGGAACCCTGTACACCAAGCGCATCGAAAACGATCTCGCCGCCAGCGCATACACCTTAGAAGTCGACAAAGTCGAAGTTTACGAATAGCGCTTTCTATCAGGCGACTTTTTATGCAGGCGACATTGCGGTCTTGCGCAAATCGCAGCTGCGTCAAGACGCCTGATTCTCAGAGCGCACGTTGAGATCTGCAATCAGCGCAAGCGCGAGCGCAGCCAGCGCTGGAATGGCTTGGGCGAGCAAGACCGCGATCCACAGGCGCTCCTCAAGGGTGCCTGAGCCTATGCCTACGAGCACGCCCACCACGGATACGAGCAGCCCCAGCAGCAGCGAAAGCTCTTCGCGAACCGCAAACCAGGTGCTTGGTTTTCGCCTGATTCGGCGTTTTTTTGCGGTGCGATTGAACTGCGGGTGATCGCTGAGCAGGCCCTGCATCACCCCGCGCGCGACCGTATGCGACAGCGCCATGGAGACCACCGCTGCGCCGAGCGCTTGCGCCAAAGTGCAATCCACCCGCTTAAAATAGCTAAAGAGACCAAAACCGGCTTTGGCCAAAAACAGCACCAGCACCGGCACCAAATAAAGCGGCAGCGGCAGGTCAAACACCCGCGGCAGCCACAGCATCCCGACCGTCCAGGCGATCGCCAGCAGCGAAAACGCGCTGTGTAAAGCATCCGCAAACCAGGAGAACCAGCCGGTCAGGAAGTGAAAGCGCTGCCCAAGCGTGAGCCTGCGCTCGCGAAACAGCCACGCACCGCGTTTGCGCAAAATCTGCATCGCCCCAAATGCCCAGCGAAAGCGCTGCGACTTGAGCGCGCTGATATCGGCTGGGGTCAGCCCGCGCCCGAGTTTTTGATCGACATAGATCGCACTGAAGCCTTCGCGAAACAGGCGCAGGCCGAGCTCCGCGTCTTCGCAAATACACCATTCGGCCCAGCCACCGCCGCGCTGCACCGGCGCGCGCCGGAGCAGGGTCATGGTGCCGTGCATGATGATTGCGTCGCGCTCGTGGCGATGGTGCATGCCGATCCGAAAAAACCCCTCCGCCTCGAAATTGCAGACGCTGCGAAACGGGCTGTTTTCGAAATCGCGGTGGGCCTGCGGCAGCTGCACCAAGGCCACTTTGGGATCGTCAAAATAACCCACCGTTTGCTTGAGCCAGTGGGACTCGACCACGTAGTCTGAATCGATCACGCCAATGATCTCAGCGTCGGCAGCGGTGTGCTTCAGCGCGAAGTTAAGTGCGCCCGCCTTGAATCCCGGCCAAGCGCCTAGGCTGAAAAATCGAAAGCGCGCGCCGAGCGCCACACACGTGTCGCGGACCGGCTCCCAGAGCGTGGGATCGGTCGTGTTGTTGTCGATCACCAAGACCTCGAAGCGGGCATAGTCGAGCTCGCTTAAGGACTTGAGCGTGGCAATCACCATCTCGGGCGGCTCCTGCGAACAGGCAAGGTGCAGCGACACCAGCGGCTGCTCGCGCGCAGGTTCAAGCAGCGTGAATCGACGCTGCAGCCGATTGGCGATCACCACCTCTGCAAACTCAAAGGCATGCGTGAGCAGGATCGCCAAAATCGCGAACTGCGCCGGCAGCAGAAAGCCCAAAGCCAGCCAGTCATACCACTCAAGATAAAACCCAAGCGGCAACGCCAGCAGCCAAACCAGCAAGGTGCTGGAGAGCTGCAATACCACCGCAAAGAACGCAACCGCGCACACGCCCCAGCGCCAAAAAGCCAGCGCGAAGAAAAGCATCGGCAGCAGGGCCAGCAGGGCGCTGAGGAGCGATTTCAAACGCCAGGAGGGATCCGCCTGCACCGGCCCCTGCAGCGGAAACTTGAGGCTTCTTTCCACGCTAAAAACGCCCCAATAGGCGCCGACGCGGCCTTCCGTTGCGCGCTTCCAGGGCTGATCAAAGGCCTCCATCAAATAGTAGCGCCAGCCTTCGCGCTGCGCCAAGGCGAGGAACTCGCGGATAAAAAGCGCCTCGTTGGCCAGGCTCGCTTGGGCGTCTTCAAAACGCGATCCGTGCGATGGCCAGCCCACTTCGCCGATCACAATGGGTTTATCCGGATAGCGTGCCTTGAGCGCCTGCATGTTGTTTTGAACCCGCTCAAGCCCCCGCGCCACGGTGTCGCCCTCCCAATAAGGCAGCACGTGGACCATAATGAAATCGACGTGCGCGACCAGCTCCGGATAAGCCATCCAAGTCGCGAACGAATCGGCGGTGGTGACCGGCACCTCAAGCGCCGTTTGGGCACGCTTGAGATAGCCAATCAGCGCATCGACTGGGAGATCGCCGCGCAGGATGACTTCGTTGCCGACCACCACCTGATCAATCGATGGCTGCAAAGGTGCACTCAGAATCAACGTCCTAAGCTCGAGCTCGTTGTTCTCCAAGCGCCGATCCAGCCACGCGCCTGCGCTGACTTTGAGCCCAGCCGAACCGGCTAGCTCAGCAATCGGCTCAAGGCCATCGCCTGCGCCATAGGTGCGCACGCGCCTAGTCACTTTCGCCAGCAGCGCGAGATCGGAGGCAATCTGCTCACGCTGTGGACGCGACCCGATGAACGGGCTTTGCGCTCGCGTGAACGGCGAATAAGCCAGCCCATCAATCGGAAGCAGCGCATCAGGCGGCGCCAAGGGCGGGTTCAGCAGCGCCCACAGACCGTGGTTCAACGCAGCCACCAGCAGCGTCAGCAACACGGCGCCTAACCAGCGCCGAGCAGTGGGCGAGCTTGTCAATGCAATCACGCCACGATCTTAGCGCGCATTTCCCCAAGCACTGCGGCAGGCAGCGGGATCAAGCCACAGCGCCGCGCAATTCGCTGGCCGGGCTCACTCAGCGCAAACTGCAAGAAATCCTGCACCGCGGGCTTAAGCGCTTGGGCAGGCGCACGGTTGAAGTAGACCTTCAACTTTCGCGACAGCGGATAGCGGCGGCTGAGCACGTTCTCCTCGGTGGGTGCGTAGGCCAACTCCCCTGCGCTTCGCGCGACCCGAAGCGCCTTGACTTGCGCGCCCAAAAAGCCCAGCCCCACGTACCCCATCGCAGCGGGCGAACGCGCTACCGCAAAAGCGACTGAAGCCGCACCCGGCAGTGCGCGGTAGTGCGCGGCAAAGCGCCCGCTGCACAGGACCGAGGTGCGGAAATAGCCGTAAGAACCCGAGCTCGCGGTGCGCCCAACCGGAATGATGCGCTGCGGATTACCGCGGCCATCGTGCAGTTGTTCAAAGCGCTCAATCCGCGGCAGAAAGGAACAGCGCCGGGTATCGCCGTAAATCTGATCGAGCTCGATCAAGGTGATTTTTTCAAGCGCGTTGGCGGGCGCGGTGATGATCGTCAGCGCATCCAGAGCCACTTCCACCGCACTCGGGCGGTAGCCGTAGCGCGCAACGAATTCGCGCACTTCAGCAACCGTCAGTGAGCGGCTCATCGGGCTTAAATCCGCGGTGCCCTGAATCAGCGCGATGGCGCCGCTTGCTGATCCCGAGCTCTGGATCTCCATATCCACGCGGCGCTCGCGCAAACGATAGGCCTGGCTCCACACCGCAAGCGCGGTGCTCAAGCTGTCGGAACCAACAATCCGGACCGTTCCGCGCAAGCCGCTTTCCGCCCAGGCGAGCGGGGCGAACGCGGCCATACCTGTAAAAGTGAGCAGGTCGCGCCGCTTCATGCGGCCTGTCCGTGCGCTTCGAGCAGGCGCTCGGGCGGAAACACCGCGCTGAAGATTGAGCCGCGACCGAGCTCGCTTGTCACCTCCAGGTGCGCGCTGTGCAGGCCCAAAACGTGTTTGACGATCGCCAAACCGAGCCCCGTGCCGCCCGATTCACGCGAGCGATCGGTCGAGACCCGGTAGAAGCGCTCGGTGATGCGCGGCAAATGCTGCGGCGGAATCCCAATGCCGGTATCGCGCACGCTTAAGCGCGCGTCGATGCCATCGCGCGCCCAAGACAGCGTGATCGATCCGCCACTGGGCGTGTAGCGAATCGCGTTGGTCAGCAGGTTAGAAAATGCCGAGCGCAGGTCGGGCGCTGAACCGAGTAAATCAAGCGCATCGCACTGGCCTAAATCGATCTGGTGGCGGCCTTGAGAAACGCTGCGGGCATCATCCAGCAGCTGGAGCAAGAGCGCCTGCATTGGCACGATTTTGAGCGGCGCCGCCTCGGGTGCGGCATCTAAGCGCGAGAGCAAAAGCAGGTCCTGCACGATGTTCATCATGCGCGCGCTTTGGCGCTTGAGTTCGGCAATCACCGGCGCCCACTCCGGCATCTCGTCGGGCTCGATCTCATCTAGGTAGCCGTTGACCACCGTCAGCGGCGTGCGCAGCTCATGGGAAACGTTGGCGACAAAATCGCGGCGCATCTGCTCAAGCCGCATCAGGTGGCTGATATCGCGCACCACCAGGAGGCGCTGTTTGGCCGCGTATTCGAGGAGGCGAAAGCTCAAACGCAGCTCAGGGTCAACGGGGCTCGGCAGATCAAGCAGCGGTTCAAACGGCGAGCCGCGCTTGAGCCATTCGTGGAAACGCGGGTGGCGGACAAAGTGAGTCAGCGGCGCCGACAGATCCTGCGGCACCTTGAGACCCAGCAGCTTCTGCGCGGCGCGGTTCATCTTGATGATGCGCCAGTCATCGGTGAGCGTGACCATCCCGTCGGGCAGCGCAGAGGTCGCGTCGCGGATAGACTTCAGCATCTTGAGAAGCTGGCGGCGTCGCGCGCGATCGCGGCGCCTGGCCTGCGCGATCAACGCCACCAGCTCGCTGTAGATTCCGCCCACCGCGGGAACGCGCCGGCCGGCGCCATCAACCAACCAGCGGAATACGCGGCGCAGCATCAAGCCGTGCCACAGCGCGTAAAGCGCAGCCAGCAGCGCCAGCGGCGCCCAGAGTTCGCCCAACAGCCAGCCCGCCAGCAAAGCCAGCGCGAAAAGAACCGACAAAAGCAGCAAATGCTGACGGAGCGCTTTGAGCGCGCGCAATCCGGGCAAGGTTAGACGCTCAGACTGAAGCGATATCCGGCGCCGCGCACGGTTTGGATGAAGCTGTCAAAACCGAACGGCTCCAAAGTTTTGCGCAGGCGCCTGATATGCACATCGACGGTGCGCTCCTCGACGTAGACGTTGCCGCCCCAGACGTTGTCGAGCAGCTGCGTGCGGGTATATACGCGTTCGGCGTGGGACATGAAAAAAGCCAGCAGGCGATACTCGGTCGGCCCCATCGGGATGGGTTTGTCGTTGGCAAAGATGCGATGCGATGCGGCGTCTAGCTTGAGCCCACCAAGCTCGATGGTTTCCTCATCGCCCATCGCGCTCGAGCGCCTCAGCACGGCTTTGATCCGCGCAATCAGCTCGCGGGTCGAAAACGGTTTAACCACGTAATCATCAGCGCCCGATTCAAGGCCGAGCACGCGGTCTGATTCCTCACCGCGCGCGGTTAGCATGATCACCGGGATGTCGCGGGTGAGTTCGTCGCGACGCAGGCGCCGCGCGTATTCAACGCCCGACAGCCCAGGCAGCATCCAGTCGAGCAAAATCAGGTCTGGCACTTTGTCCATGATCGCGCCCTGCGCGATCGAGGCATCGCCGGCGGACACCGCCTCGAAGCCGGCACGTTTCAGTGCAAAAACCACCATATCTGCAATTGCAGCTTCATCTTCGACGATCAAAATTCGACGTTGCACGGGATGCTTGCCTTGTGGAAAAGGAATCGTTGCTATTGCAAGGCAAAATTGTGACACGGCGGTGAAAGCTGCGCGCAGTTTGGATTAACGTCAATGGCGCCAGCCAAGCTTGGTGTAGAGCAAACTAAGCAGCCAAAGCGGCCCAACCAGCAGAAAGCGCAGGCCATTGAGGAGCGAGCGCCCGCCCCCTTCGATGCGGTCACCGGCGACCAGTCCGATTGATGCGAGCAAGAAAATCGCCGCAGCGAACAGCCAAAGCGGGAATGGCAGCGTCAGCGAAAGCCAGCTGGTCAGCACAATCAGAAGTGCATGCAAAACAAGCATTCCAAAGCCCAAGCGCGGCGCCTGCGAGAAGTACCAGGCCTGCGCGGCGGCCAGCGCGATGATCGCAAAATTTAGGCGCACGGACTCAAGCCAAGCCAAGTTAGGGAGCGCCCAGAGCAGCGCGAAAACGCTGAAATAAAGCAGGGGCGCACACACCCATTGCAGCGCCTGGTTGATCGGGTGGCGATGGCCCTCGGCGTAGTTGGCCAGCAGCGCCTCAACGCTCATCTTGCTATTTGACCTCGGCTTGTTCTTCCTGCGGCAGCAGATTCCACTGCGTCCAAAAACACACCACATCGCGAAAAAATTGCATCACCTGCTCAAAATCCAGCGGCTTGACCACAAACGCGTTGGCGCCTTCAAGGTACGCGCGACGCACGTCCGGATCTGCGTGGCTGGATGAAAACACCACCACCGGCACGGCGCGCAGGACGGGGTCGGACTTGATCTGCTTGAGCACGTCGATCCCGTCAACTTTGGGCATGCGCAGATCAAGCAGCACCAGCCGCGGCCGCGGATTGAGCAAGCTGTTGGAATATTTGCCTTGGCGGCGCAGATAAGCGAGCGCCTCCACCCCGTCGGCCACGTGCCGAACCACCACGCCTAAGCCGTATTCGCTCAGGCAAAAGCGAAAGAGATCCGCTTGATCCAAATCGTCTTCGATCAGCAAAACGGTGGGTTTGGTAACGGGCAGATTCATGGCGATCGGCGTTATTGGTTCATTGGGGCGCGAACATTACCATCAGCAGCGCAGGGGCAATAAAATGAAGCCCATCTGGCGGGCGCTTGCCCTATTCTTGTTTGCCATTCCGGCTTGGTTCTGCGCCCATGACCACCACCCAAACCTTGATTTTCGACCGATTCCGCGACCTGCTCAGCCAAGCAGGCGTGGCCGGTGATCCAGAACCCACCGCAATGACCCTGGCGAGCGCAAGCCCCGACGGGCGCATTTCCGCGCGCACCGTGCTGCTCAAAGCGCTCGACTGCGATGGCTTCGTTTTTTACACCAACACCCAGTCGAACAAGGGCCGCCAGCTCGACGCCAACCCAAACGCGGCCTTAAATTTCCTCTGGAAAACCTTGGCCAATCAGGTCCAAGTGAAGGTCGAAGGCCGCGTGGAAGCGGTTAGCAGCGCGGACGCCGACGGCTACTTCGCCTCACGCAATCGCTTGAGCCAGCTCGGCGCATGGGCCTCCCAGCAGTCGCAAACGCTCAACTCCCGCCAAGAATTGCTCGATCGGCTCGCTGCCCTTGAGCTGCAATACGAAGGCCAACCCGTTCCGCGCCCAGCGCATTGGTCTGGATTTCGTGTGCTGCCAGACATGATCGAGTTCTGGTTTGGCGAGCCCGGCCGCCTGCACGTGCGCGAACGCTTTGAGCTGATTAACGGCGAATGGCAACTTCGCTTGCTCAACCCCTGAGCGAGGTGCTACAAACGAGCCAATAATTTGTCCGGACAACTGCCAGGTACCCCATGATTCTGCGAACCTTTTTCATCTCCGCCCTGCTCGCCTGCGTGAGCACCAGCGCTTTCGCCCAGGCGCTCTACGTCAAGAACGGAAAGCTTGACCTCGACACCAACCGCGGCAACATTGAGGCTTTCGTCAAGCTGCGCGCCAGCACCAAGCCCGAAGACGTTTTCACCTGGTGGACAGGCTCGGTGTTTGCGGTCGAACTGGGCAAAAAACCGCAGCGCCTGTTCGGCTTTGAGGGCTTCAACGTGGCGCGGATGCTGAAGCTCGATAACGGCAGCTACCAGATGCTCTCGCGCGAGTTTGCGGTGTTCCGCGACCCCGTCAGCGACGAAATTCTAAAAACCTGGAAAAACCCGTGGACCGACGAAACCGTCGAAGTCTTCCAGATTCAAAACGACCCGGTCAATCACGTCATGGGCCCCGGCGACTCCGATCGGCCTTACCGGATGCCGTGGGTCATCAAAGACAACCAGACAATGCTCCAGATCGACGTCCCGCTGGCCTATCCGAGCCCGCTGCCGGTTAAGGACTACCCGGCTGAATCGGCCGGTGATCTGTATGTGGGCTCCGAACACTTTGGCTTTTATGTCGATACCCGCGACCTGCTAAGCCCGCGCACGAACAATATTCCCATGCAGCTAACCTGGACCCGCAGCGGCCCCTGGATGCCGTGGATGCACATGGGCCAGCAGCCCGGCCTGCTGTTGTTTGTGGCGATGGGCGAGAAGTTGGACAACCCCAAACAGATGTCGCCTGACCTGCTCGCGCTGGTCAAAGCCGACTTTCCCAAATTTCTCAAGGCACCCACCGAAAAAATCGCGCCGAACGCGACCAGCTGGAACACCTACCGCAATTACCTGGAAAGCAAATCAGCCAACTGAGAAAATCCGATGCTCTATACGCGCCGTGAAGTGGTTTCAAGTTCGCTGGTTTTGGCAGCTGCGGTTGCCGCGCCCGCGTTTGCGAAAGCCGAAGTATTCGATGCGATCGTGGTCGGCGCGGGGCTTGCCGGCCTGCAAGCCGCACTCAAGCTGGAAGCCGCTGGGCTCAAGGTGTTGGTAATCGAAGCGCTGGCCCGTTCGGGCGGCCGCCTGCACACCCTTGAAGTTGACGGCCAGCGCTTTGACACCGGCGGCGTTGAGGTCGGCGCGGGCTATCAGCGCTTGATTGCGCTGGCCGAATCTTTAGCCGTTACGCTTGAAAAACCAAGCGGCGTGCCGCTGCCGATGGGCTTGGGCTTCGGAACGGCCAACCTCAAGCCCGAGCAGTGGGCCAAGTCTGAACTGAACGCGCTTCCCGAAGCCGAGCGCGCAACCCCGCCGCCGCAGCTGTTGATGGCGGCCATGGCCAAACCCAATCCGCTCAAGCGCGCCGCCGATTGGCTCAATCCCGAACACGCGGCGCTTGATATCCCGCTTTGGGATCACCTCGCCCAAGCCGGCGCCTCGGCGCTGGCGCTCAGCTATATGGACGCCGCCGCGAATTTTTCATCACTGCGGCGCGTCTCAGCACTCGACTGCCTGCGCCGCGACGCGCTCAGGCGCGAGGGCATTCAATCCGTGCTGCGGATCAAAGGCGGTTCGCAAACGCTCACCGATGCGATGGCGGCAAAGCTAAAAGCGCCCATCCGCTTTGGCGCTGAATTGACTTTGGTCAGCAGCAACCGCACGGGCGCCACGCTCACCCTGCGCGATGGCCGCAAGCTCACCGCGCGCTCAGTTGTGCTCACCCTGCCAACCGCCCCGCTGGCCAAGATCACCTTCGACCCGCCGCTGCCTAAGCCCCAAGCACAGGCCATTCGCGAGCGCCTTTCCACCGGCGTCACCCAGATCCATTTACAGCCGCTGCGGCCCTATTTCGAACAAGACGGGCTGCCGCCCAATCAGTGGTTTGCCTCGCCGATCGAACGCCTGCTGTCGATCACCGATGCGCAGGGAAAAGTGATCCGCCAAGTGCTCTGGATCAACGGCGACGCCTCGCGCACCCTTGACGGTTTTGACGACAAAGCGCTCGCCGACTGGGCCTTGCTCGAACTCAACCGCATGCGCCCCGCGACCCGCGGCGCGGTGCGCGTGCTCGCGGTAAATTCCTGGACCCGCTCGCCGTTTTCAGGCGGCGCCTACGCCGAAATCGCCGCCGGCCGCTGCGCTACCACCGCCGAATGGACCGCCAAACCCCACGGGCGCGTGTACTTCGCCGGAGAACACACCGATTTCAGCGAACCCGGCATGGAGTCCGCACTCAAATCCGCCGACCGCGTCGTGCGCGAAATCGCGCGAAAAGCGCTTCGGAGTTGAGCTTGAGTTTTGGTGAGCCGTCTGGCAAGCCGCGTAGGGCGCAATAACCAACGGGCATTGCGCCGAGTCACACCTGCAACGAAATTCCCCGCATCCCCAACTATTTGAGAGTGATCGCACGCCCATACGGGACGTGGATCTTTGAGCACGGGATTCCTGCTTGATACCTCGGTGCTTTCGCTGCTGGCACCCGATAGGTTGGAACCCAGCCCGGCATTGGCTACCTGGCTGCGCAAGCACATCGACGTGCTCTATTTGTCCGCAGTGAGTGTGGTCGAGATCGAGCAAGGCATCGCCAAGCTCCGACGAGCCGGCGGGATAGAACGCGCCGATCGTCTAACGCACTGGTTAGAAGCCTTGCTTGGCAATGCGGCTGATCGCGTTTTGCCGATCGATAATCAAGTTGCGCGGATAGCCGGCGCCCTTTCAGACCGCACAATCGCCTGCGGCCGCCATCCTGGCTTTGCCGACGTGGCAATCGCCGCGACCACAATCGCCCACAAGCTCATCTTGGTGACCTGCAATGGCTGCTACTTCGCGCCTCTCGGCGTCGATTTGATCAATCCGGTTGAGAACTTGCCAGATTGAGCGCAGCTGAACATTGCTTAGCTCCAAGTGCAAGCTACGCACTACGCACTACGCACTACGCACTACGCCCTACGGCATGCGCAGCGCCCTTCTTGAGCCGTCTGGCAAGCCGCGGCGAGCGCACTAACCAACGGGCCTCAGAAGACCGTCAGCAGGGCGACGCTGAGGCCGCAGTAGATGACGATAATCGACCAGAACCAGCGTGGTTCGTCAGCGCGTCGGAACGTCCGCCCCCAGGCGCGATCCTTGGCGTAAACCTCGCCGCGCAGCACCGACAGCAGCGTGTACAGCGCGAGCAGGACGCCGAGTAATTTGAACAGGCCGCTCATTGCTTAAGGCTCGGCACGATCGCCGCTATCGCCACGCCAATTGCCGCCACGACCAAGCCGAGCAGGCCGGCGATGACGAGTTCGAGCGGCCACAGGTTGTGCGATGTGGGGTCGATCGCTGTCTCGACCATCACCCGCAGCATGACCACAGCCGGTGCGATTGCCGCTGCCGCCGCCATGCTGCGAAGCGACCCCCAACCGCCCCGCGTGCGCAGCCAGGCTGCGGCCAGCGGGATCGCAAGCAGCCCCGGATCTATAAGCCCGTTAGGCAGATTCAGCCCGAAGTACGGCTTAATCCAAAACGGCACGCCAACCATCAAAAATGCGCA
>Ga0105047_10008686_pt1 | contig 16899 bp, 15 predicted proteins | sample MAT04_FD_78384 | JGI IMG/M metagenome (GOLD analysis project Ga0105047, IMG submission 78384) | Freshwater microbial communities from Lake Fryxell liftoff mats and glacier meltwater in Antarctica - MAT-04 (megahit assembly) | ecosystem: Environmental > Aquatic > Freshwater > Ice > Liftoff...
CGCGTGGCAAAGCTTCGCAAAATCCGCGTCTATTCCCTCATCCGTATCCTCTCGCCGGATACCCGGCTCAAGCAGATCCAGGGCAATACTGGAACGGAACGGCACTGGAAAAAACTCAGCGACGAACTCAACCTATGGCGCGGAAAATTCCCGAATGCCACGACCAAGGAGGAGCAGACCAAACAGTGGAAGGACAAGCCCAGGGATTTCCTTAAATGCGATCTCTGGTTCTGGCAGAAAATCGCCAGCCTCGAACCACTCGTCGGAAAGAAAATCCACATCGGCGACATGAGCTTCGATGGCAACGCCGCCGCCTACAACGCGAAACGGATCCGGGAGGCGCTCGGTCAGTAACATGGACCAGCCCCGGTTTCTCCTCCCGAAAAGCCTGCGCTGGCTGGGACCTCTGATGCCGCCGGCGCTCGCAGTCTGTCTTTTCGCGGCCGCCGGCATCGCCTTTATCCAGTCGGGAGGAACTGGGCCGCCCCCTCCCCCCCGATGAATGCCTCGGCTGCGTCGCCAAAGCCCTGGCGCTCGATGAATCCGATCCGCAGGTCCACGCCACCACGATGCGGGTCGCCAAACAGATGGTGTATCAGGATAGCCTTGCGGAAATTTCCGACCATGGCGGCACCAAAGCCCTTTCCCTCAATCCCGCCCTCTTCGCCGCCGTGGATGGCGACGATCCTTGGTCCTACATCGCCCGGATGCCGAAGGTCCTCATCGTGCTCCTGATCGCCACCCTCTGGATTCTCTCCCCCATTGATCTCATCCCCGACGCCCTCCCTGTCTTCGGCGTACTTGATGACATCAGCGTCGCCCTCCTCGGTTTCAGCATGATACGCCGCCGCCTCCCTCATCAGGACCGAAAACCCGGCGAGCTCCCCAGACTCGGAGATACCTGGCCATGATGTCCGGCAGCTTGACCTGCCCTCCGCTTCATCATACATTGCGGACATGAGCGCATTGGAAATGCAAGTCGCAGAAACGATCAGATCTCTGGATCCGCGGAGGGCGGAGGCGTTCAAAGCCGCGATTCAGAATCTCATCGTGGTCGCGCTTCCCGAGAAACCTGCGCCGGAAGTCGATGCGAAAGGCTGGCCTATCGGTTACTGGGAACATTTCGCGGGTATCCTGGCGGATGATGAGCTCGAGCCACCTGACGATACCCCGCCCGAACCTCACCCTTACTGACGACTGATGGCATTTCTAATCGACACGAATATCATCATATTCGCTCTTAAAGACACTGGGAAACAGTTGGCGGAAAAGCTCTCCAACCAGTCTTTCACCTCTCTTCATCTTTCGTCCATAGTGCAGGCGGAGCTTTTTCACGGAGCGGAAAAATATGGAAACCCGGAGCGACGAAAACAAATCCTGTCAGAATTTCTCACACCCTACCACCGCATCCCCTTCGATTCCCATTGTGTCCCTCACTACGCGCGCATCCGCCACCATCTTGAAAAACAGGGAACCGTCATCGGAAACAACGACCTCTTGATCGCCTCCACAGCCCTTGCGTACGATCTGACACTTATCACCCACAACTGCGTGGAATTCGCACGCGTTCCCGGTCTGAAATGGGAGGACTGGTCATGAGCCTCCCCACCTGGGCCTCCGAGGTCATCGATCTCTACGAATCCGGCGCGAGCTGCCAGTTCATCCTCCACGGAAACGTTGATGACCTCCTGCTTCTCAGCGCCGCCGATGGAAAATCCCGTTTCGTGTCCCTCCCTGAGTTTCTCCGCGAGCGCCTGCTGAGCCGCTTCGATGTCGTCCTGACCTACGATCTAGGAAACGGAATCCGCGTGGAAAAGGGCGGAGAGCGATTCGCGGAATGGCCGCTGGCGTCCAAGGAATCGAGTTTTCCGAAAACTCCCCGCGAGGCCATCCACATCCTCACCCACTACCTGCGGTTCTGCGCGAACGTCGCCCGCATCAAGCCGGCCAGTGCTACCAGAGTCGCAGTAGTTGTTAGAAACACCGGACTCATCGTCCCGCCTTCCGCCGGTGGAGCTGCCTACGAGCTGAGCGCCATCGCCAGCCAGCTCCGCGATTGGGCGGGAGACTCGGCCATCGCGGAGCAGCACTGCACGACTTTTCTCCTCACCGAAAATCTCAACGACCTCCACCCGCTGGTCTCGCAGAATCCGCAAGCGGCGCGAATCGCCATCCCGCTTCCCGAGCAAGTGGAACTCCTCCCCGCACTCACCCACCTCGGTGTGCTCTACCCCGTCCCGCTCGCTCCGTTTCAGGAAGACCTTTCCCAACCTGCGGCCGCGCTCGCGGGAGCCTCCCTCGGCTCCATCGAGATGCTCCTGCAGACCCGCCAGCATCACGGCAGGGCTTTGACTCCGCAGGATCTCGTCGGACTAAAGAAAGATCTCGTCGAAAAGGACGCGCAGGGACTCATCGAGTTCATCAAGCCGGATCGCACGCTCGACGACCTCCACGGCCAGGAATCCATCAAGAAATGGCTCCGTCAGGACATCGCGCTATGGAACGCGGGAGACCTGGACGCCCTGCCCATGGGTTACCTTTTCTGCGGTCCCGTCGGCACGGGGAAGACTTTCATGGTCGAGTGCCTCGCGGGCGAAGCGGGCGTTCCCGTCGTGAAGATGAAAAACTTCCGCGACAAATGGGTCGGCTCCACCGAAAGCAATCTGGAGAAGATTTTCCGCCTGCTTGATGCGCTTGGACGCTGCATCGTCTTCGTCGATGAGGCCGACCAAGCCCTTGGCCGTCGCAACGCCGACTCCGGCGATTCCGGAGTCTCCGGTCGCGTCTATGGCATGATGGCGGAGCGCATGAGCGACTCCCGAAAGCGCGGAAAAATCCTCTGGGCACTCGCCACCAGCCGACCCGATCTTGTCGAGGTCGATCTCAAACGTCCCGGTCGGGTGGATGTGAAAATCCCGCTTTTCCCCACCGCGACGCCCGAAGAGGGCTACCAGCTCATCCGCGCCCTCGCGAAGCGCCGGGGTGTCATTTTGGAAAAGGAACTTCCTGACGCTTTCCGCCAGCAAATTCCCGATCTCCTGACTCCCGGGGCTGCCGAAGCCCTTTCCGTGAAACTCTACCGTGCCCTGAAGACGGGTGCCCCTTCTCCTTCGGAAGCCCTCACCGCCGCCCTACGAGATTACCAGCCGCCCGTCTCCACTGCCATCATCGAGGCGCAGATCGCTCTCGCCGTCGCGGAAACGACGGATCTCGGCTTCGTGCCGGAGAGGTTCCGGTGAGACTTTCTCCCAAGCGGTCAAGGCGATCGGTTTCACGCTCTACATGCCTTTCGGTCGCCGGCTTGAAAATCCTCGATTTTACAAGTTGACGGATTTGAGCCATCGGATACGATTTGTCAGATTCGTCCGTGCTGGACGGAAATCGAAACAGAAGAAATAACGACCAATATGTTGAATAAATTCGCAGGCCTCGCTGTTCTCGCCCTCGCCACGTCCGCGCACGCCGCGATCATTTCGAACGACTTTTCCACCGTTACGCCTGGAATCTTCGCCAACGCAACAGCTTTCGGGGCGGATGCGGTTCTAGGGGTGAACGTGAGGAATCCTGTCACCGTAGCAGCAACCGGAGGTGTGGGAAATAGCGCTGCCATCACCGATGGAAGCGACGTTTTCGTCCGCAGCACCGTGACCCATTCCACCATTGCCACCACCACCTTCAGCTCATATTTCCGGTTTGATCCGCGCGGCAGCTCGATTGGAGGCTTTTTCGGGATGGGCTGGTCAACGGCAGGAGGTGTGACCAGTGGACAGAGTCCCTACAGCAACGCCAATCAAAACGATCGGTTTTTGGTCGGATTGAGCCGTGGCAATAGTAACGTCATGAGTCTCGCTACCTCTGGCAGTATGGAAAGCCAGACTTTGATTCCCACACCCGGTGGCGGGGAGATTTTTGCGGCAACCGCTACAGTCAACAACTGGTATCAAATGAGCTTCTCACTCCTGTTCAATCGGAATACGGTCACTCCGGCCGACTCCACCTGGACGGTTTCAGATCTGTTGGTGAGGGATTGGGGTACTGATGGTGTGACCGGTGGAGGCACCGTTCTCAATCTCACCTCGCGAACCATCGATCCTACCACTTACGCTGCGAACCTGAACAACCAGAGTGCCGCGCATGCCGTAGTCATAGAAAACTACGACCGGGGCGCAAGAGCGTTGGATAATATCCAGATTATTCCCGAGCCGAGTTCGTTCGCCCTTGGCGCCGCCGCCCTCCTTGTTTTGGGTTTTCGTCGCCGCCGTAACGGCTGAGCCTCCGGGAGGAAGTGGCTTCCGTCTCTTCTTCAAACCGGCGGACCGTATGGCCGCCGGTTTTTTTGTTGATAAAAACGTGGGAGGAGCTGCCCCTCCGCCCGGTTTCTACCCCCATGCGAGCCGGAATGTAGTATCAGCCCCTGTCAGGTGATTCTCCTTCGCTTTATCCTTCCCACCCCCCGCGCAGCCGTCTAGTCATTCTTGGAAACCCCAATCCGTTTTCCCATGAGCAAACTCCCCACCGAAGAAGCGAAGCGCCTCTACTGGCGCGCGAACTTGAAATGGCTCGCCATTCTCCTGAGCATCTGGGCCTTCGTCTCCTACGGGTGCGGCATCCTGTTCGTGAATTTCCTGGATCAGTTCAAGCTCCCCGGCACCAATCTCAACCTCGGCTTCTGGTTCGCGCAGCAAGGCAGCATCTACTGCTTCCTCATTCTCATCGTGATCTACGCGCGGGTGATGAACCGCCTGGATGAAGAGCTCCTCGCAGGCACCGGTGCCGATGCGGATTCATGAAAATTTTCTTAGAAAACCCGTATCATGGACGTCACCACCTGGACCTATATTTTCGTCGGCCTCTCATTCGCCATCTACATCGGCATCGCCATCTGGTCCCGCGCGGGCAATACCGGGGACTTCTACGTCGCCAGCGGCGGAGTGCCGAAAATCGCCAACGGCATGGCCACGGCGGCGGATTGGATGAGCGCGGCATCGTTCATTTCCATGGCAGGAATCATCTCCACCATGGGCCGCGACGGGGCGGTCTATCTCATGGGCTGGACAGGTGGCTACGTGCTCCTCGCGCTACTACTCGCGCCGTACTTGCGCCGTTTCGGGAAATTCACCGTTCCGGATTTCATCGGAGACCGCTACAACTCCAGCACCGCCCGGGTTGTCGCGGTCTTCTGCGCGATCTTCATTTCCTTCACCTACGTGGCCGGCCAGATGCGCGGCACAGGGGTGGTTTTCTCGCGCTTCCTGGAAGTGGATGTGAACACCGGGGTCATCATCGGTATGGTCGTCGTGCTCTTCTACGCCGTGCTCGGTGGGATGAAGGGGATCACCTACACACAGGTCGCGCAGTATTGCGTGCTGATCTTCGCCTACCTCGTCCCGGCGATTTTCATCTCCATCATGCTCACGGGAAATCCAGTCCCTCAGCTCGGCCTTGCCTCGGATGCAGCCGGGGAATCCATCGGCCTGGTCCAGAAGCTCGACGGACTCAGCACCGAACTCGGCTTCAAGGAATACTCCACCGGGCACAAGTCCCTGATCGATGTCCTCGCGATCACCCTTGCCCTCATGGTCGGAACGGCGGGTCTGCCCCACGTCATCGTCCGTTTCTATACGGTGAAAAAAGTCAGCGACGCGCGCAAGTCCGCCTTCTGGGCGCTGCTGTTCATCGCCATCCTCTACACCACCGCCCCGGCGATCGCTGTCTTCGCGCGCACCAACCTCCTCAATACGGTTTCCGAGGCTACTTATAAAACCATTCCCTCGTGGTTCAAGAAATGGGAGAACTCGGGACTCATCGCGTGGGTGGATAAAAACGCCGACGGGAAAATCACATACAACGGCAGCGGCGACGCGTTTCAGAAACACCCGTCCAAAACCAAGGTGGAGCCCGTCTTCGTCACCAACGACAAGGTCAACGAAAAAGGCTTCTCCGGCGAGCGTATCCTCCTCAACGAACCGAGCGAAAATTCGAATGAACTCTATGTCGATCCGGATATCATGGTGCTCGCCAATCCCGAGATCGCGAAGCTTCCCGGCTGGGTGATCGGCCTCGTCGCCGCAGGAGGTCTCGCCGCCGCGCTCTCCACTGCCGCCGGCCTGCTGCTCGTCATTTCCACTTCCATCGCCCACGATCTGGTGAAACGCACGCTCAATCCGTCCATTTCCGATAAAGCGGAGTTACTTCTAGCCCGGATTTCGGCGGGAGTCGCGGTGCTCGTGGCCGGATACTTCGGAATCCATCCTCCGGGCTTCGTCGCGGAAGTCGTCGCCTTCGCCTTCGGTTTCGCAGCCTCTTCCTTCTTCCCCGCCATCGTGCTGGGGATTTTCACGAAACGCATCAACCGCTTCGGTGCCGTCTCCGGCATGATCGTCGGCATTACCTTCACCGCCCTTTACATCTGGTATTTCAGCTTCGGCATCTTCGGCCACAAAGGAGTTCCTGCGGACTACCTCTTCGGCATCTCCCCGCAGGGCATAGGCACCATCGGCATGTTGCTGAACTTCGCCATCGCCATCACCGTTTCCTACCTCACCCCGCGGCCTCCCAAGCACATAGAGGACCTCGTCGAAAGCATCCGCCTACCCCGCGCCGCGTTCGGCAAGGTCGATTCAGGTCCCTCGGATCACTGAAATTTCAAATTTCAACTTTCAACTTTCAAAAAAGAATTTTCATTCGGTGTCCTCCCCTCGTTTCAGTTCCAATTGGCAAATCATGAGACCAACCGGATCGCTCCATCCCCACGATACGTCCCAGCTATCCCGCTCTTCCTTGAAAGTTGAATTTTAAATGCTCGCCTTCTCCACCTGCTGGAACAACTCCCGCCACACCGATGGCGAGGAAATGATACAGGAAATCCTCGATCTGGGATTTTCAAATATCGAGCTCTCGCATGGGATGACCATCGCGAAGCTCCCCGGCATCCGCAAAGCCTACGAGGCGGGGATGTTCACTTGTTCCGGGGTGCATAATTTTTTCCCCTCGCCCGTGGAGGTGATGATCGATGCGCCGGACGCGTATGAATACACTTCCCACCGCCCGTTCGACAGGACGCGGGCGATGGAAATGACTTTGAAAACGCTCGAACTCGCCGCCGAGTTCAAGGCGCGATACCTCGTCCTGCACATGGGTTCCGCGCCGATGAGTTCGGCAAAGTTCACGAAGCCGCTTACCAAAATGGTCGCTGCCGGAGAGCAACGGGAACCCTCTTATATCAAGCGGAAACTCAAGTTCATCAGGACGCGCGAAAAGCTCGCCCCGCTCTACTACCACCGCGCCATCGAGACGCTGGAGGAACTCGCCCCCAAGGCGGAGGAATACGGGGTGAAGCTTGCCGTCGAGTCCCGGTCCCGCTTCGAGGACATGCCCAACGAGCGCGAGATGGTGAAGCTCCAGGAGCATTTCAAGGACAACCCGTGGATCGGCTATTGGCACGACTTCGGTCACGTGCAGCTCAAGCACAACCTCGGCCTTCTCGATCACCACGAATGGCTTGCGACCATCGCCCCGCATATCATCGGCGGCCATGTCCACGATGTGCAATGGCCAGCCCGCGACCACCGCACCCCCTTCACAGGGACGCTCGACTACTCTTCCATCCTACCGTTTTTCCCTGGGAAATGCCCGCTTATCTGGGAGCTCAGCCCCACCCGGGAGACGGAGGAGATCAAAGGCTCGCTGGAGATCTGGAAGCACAAGTTTCCGGAAAGAAGCTGATCCGTGAAGGGCAGTTCCTCTCCGGGAAAATGGAATTCGACGTTAAGGATTCAGCCATCTCTCACCAGTCCGCGTGGATCTGCGGGACGTGGTTGGAAGCGCCGGAGAGCGAGCAGACCATGTAGAGGGAGCCGACCTGCGGGAACACATCCGGGAAAGGCGTGTTGTAGGTGCCGCCTGACGGGCAACTTTTTACGCCCTGGGTATTGTCGTAGCTTTCCTGCTCGATGTATCCCTTTTCCAAAAGATGGGCGGCGATGTTCTGGGTGCCTCCGGAGGCCACCGCGAAGCCGCCCGGATTGTATCCGTAGAGGTTCTGGTAGGAGCGGGTGGCAACCTGGAGGTTGCGGATCTTGAGGATGCAGGTGGCGCGGTCGGTACCGTTTTTCCAGCCGCGGGCACCGATGAACAGGATCGATACGAGCGACATCAGGACGAGTATGACAACGGTGAGCTCGATCAGGGTAAGACCGCGTGCGCTCACCGTCCGGGGGGGGGACTGTGTTTTCATGTTTGGGGGGGGTGAATGTTCGGTTGAGGAACGACCACACATTACCGGAATTCCACCCCTTGGCCCTAACGTGATCACGTTAGGGCGCGTTTATCTGGAAAGCGGCGTTAACCCACGTTGATGACCTTGGTCTTCGCCCATTGATCGCCGAGACGGCGCAGACCGCCCGGCTTTCCTGGAACGCGCCGATGCGCTGACCCAAGGTGGCCTCGGCTGCGATGACGGTGGTGCCTGCCGGCGGGGTGTATGTCGCTTCCACCGGTGGAGCGGATTGAATTTCTACTGCTTCTTTTTGTTCTTCCATGACATTCAGATCCGTAGGCTTTGTTTCAACCTCCTCCAATGGAAAATATGCTGAAATTGTTCCCCACGCTCGACAAACGTCGGATCGGGGCTACCAGTTTCCTCATGAAATGGAAGAATTGCGGAGCGTTCATTGCAACGGTATCCTGCCTGAACGCGCAGACGGGAGAGGCTCCCTCTCCATCGTCGCAGGTGCAGGCGGATCAGATCCGCGCTCTCCTGGAAGACACGAACGGAGACCTGACGAAGCTTGCGAAAGGCATCATGGGCTCGGAAAACACCAACCGGTTCTTCTATTTCCCCACTCGCGACGAGCCGGCGACTCCGGCGAAATGGGGTTTCACATACGAGGACGTGGACTTCGCGTCCACTGACGGCACGAAACTCCACGGATGGTTCATGCCGGCTCGCGGTAAAACCGCGAAAGGCACCATCGTCTTTTCCCATGGCAACGCCGGCTCCATCGGCCATCATCTTGGCTTCGTCATGTGGCTGGTGGAGTCGCGCTACAATGTCTTCATGTATGACTATCGCGGATTCGGAAAATCCGAAGGCGCTGTGGATCGCCGCGGGATGGTCGAGGATGTGGAAAGCGCCTTCGACTACGTGACGTCCCGGCCCGATGTGGATTCCAGAAAAATCATTTCCTACGGTCACAGTCTGGGCGGAGCGAAGTCCGTGACCGCTCTTGCCGAGAAGCCGGTCAAGGATCTCAAGGCCATCATCATCGACGGCACTTTCGCCTCCTATCAGGCGATGGCCCGGATCGTTGGCGGACAGTTCGGCGCGAACCTGATCACCGACGAATTCTCACCCAAGGATTTCATCGCGAAAATCACCAGAACTCCACTGCTCGTGGTCCACGGCGATCTCGACGAGGTCGTTCCATTTTCACAGGCAAAGGAACTCTTCGGTCTCGCCAACGAACCGAAGACCATGTTCGAGGTGAAGGGTGGCCACCACGGCGACTCTCTCGCAAGAGACGAAGGAGCTTACCGGAAACGGGTGCTTCAGTGGCTCGACCAATTGATGTGATCCCCGTGGCCGGTTCGGCGAGCACAGCGACCCGTCGATCTGCGATCGATCACCCGCCCCTCATAGCCACTTCTTCCTCTTGAAAACGATGAGCTGGATGACGGCGATGGCGAGCATCAGTGACATCACTCCGAGGTAGCCGTGCGGTTGATAGAGCTCGGGCATGTTGAGCGGCAGCTTTTCGCCGGACTTCGATTCCGGGGAGAAGTTCATGCCATAAACGCCGACGATGAAGGTGAGCGGGATGAAAATGGAGGTGATGACGGTGAGCACCCGCATGACCTCGTTGGTGCGGAGACCGACGCTGGAATGATAGAGTTCCATCAGGCCGGAAGTCACTTCCTTGTAGCTTTCCACGAGATCCATGAGCTGGACGGTGTGGTCATAGCAGTCCCGGAGGAAAACGCGTGTCGGACTGGAGATGTAGCCCGAGGGGTCATGAAGCAGGGAATTCACGACATCGCGCATCGGCCAGATGAAACGACGGAGCTGGGTGAGAGTCCGTTTGTATTCGTGGAGGGTATGGACCATTTCCCGCGACGGGCTGTTCAACAAGTCGTCTTCCAGCTCGTCGATGTCGTTGCCGAGAACCTCGAGCACCGGGTAGTAGTGGTCGATGATGGAATCCAGCAGCGCATAGGCGAGGTAGTCTGCCTTGGACTTGCGCAGCGAGCCATGGCCCGAACGGATGCGCTCACGGACGGGATCGAACACATCGTATTCCTGCTCCTCCTGGATGGTGATGATGAAATGCTTGCCGAGGAAGATGCTGACCTGCTCGCCACAGGTGACCCGTTCCTTGTCCTGATAGACCATTTGGGCGACGATGAAGAGGTATTCCGCGGACACCTCGGTCTTCGGGCGTTGGCCGGTGTTCAGGACATCCTCGAGGGCAAGCGGGTGGAGTTGGAACATTTCACCGATGGCCATGAGGGTTTCCACGTCCCCCAGCCCATCGATGTTGATCCAGGTGACCTTGCGGTTGTCGATATGATCACTGAGTCCGGAAATGTCAGTGATCTCGCGCTCCTCGACACCGGACCTGTCGTATTCGATCAGCGTGATCTTGAGCGGAACGGCCTTCCCGTCCACGAGATGGGGAACGAGCGTGGCAGGTGAGGATCCGGGAACGGAGCGGCGGGTCTTGAACATCTGATGCGGGGAACTATGAGGCCAAAGATTCGGAATCGCCAACTGACTTTTTGACTGCTAGGAAATTGCGTTTTCAGATTGAACAAGATCGATATTTTCAAAAGCGAATGGTGAATCCAGCACCGACTCCGTAGTCACTGTCCCACAGCGCGGTGGCGGAGATGTATTGTGTGAGCGCGTAGCTCATGCCGGCCTGGTATGACCAGTTCTCCTGCGTGTCGTATTCCACCTCTCCGAAGATGCCGAGCCTTGGGGTTAGCATCAGCTCGCGGTCGATCATAAAGCGGGCTTCGCCCTCATCGTCGATCCATGCCTGCGCCGCGAAATTTCCCGGAAGGAGATAGCGGATTCCGGCGATGAGGTGTTCGTCCTCGCGGTTGGAATTCACGCCCTCCGCATATACCCCGGCGAAGACGGTGGTGAAGCGGTTGATGTAGCGGCCATAGGTGAGATCGCCCTCCCACGCGGTGCCGTCCACACCGTCCCAGCCAGCCTCCCATTTCATGGCGAGGATGTTGAGCGGATCGGAAAAGGTGATCATGCCCTGGGTCTCGTTACTAAGCAGATCCGCATGGCCGTAGAAAAACCAGGGATTGGTCTCCGCATAGATCTCATCGCGCACGGCTTGCGTTTCCTGGTCGGGAGTGAAGCCCTCGTATTCCACCACGCGCGCCATTCCGCTCATCATGTGGTAGAGCAGGTGGCAGTGGAAAAACCAGTCGCCCGGCTCGTCCGCCATGAACTCGATGACCGTGGTGGACATCGGTTCGACATTGACCGTGTGCTTGAGCGGAGAGCGGCTGCCCTGGCCGTTGATTACCCGGAAAAAGTGGCCGTGCAGGTGCATCGGGTGATGCATCATGGTGCGGTTGATCATGATGAAGCGAACCACCTCGCCCTCGCGGATGAGGAGGTCATTGTCCGGTTCGACCGGCTTGTTGTTGATCATCCAGACATAGCGGTTCATGTCGCCATCGAGGGTGAGGCGGAATTCGCGGCGCGGTGCGGATTTCGGAAAGGAGGTGTCTTTCACGGCGCGGAGTTTCGCGTAGGGTGCTAAAGGCCGTTCGTTCGACATCATGGAATCGGTGGCGAGCCGCGTGTATTGCGCGGCGTCCTCGCGGAGGAAAAAATCATACCAGGCGGGCGGGTTGTGCTTCACTCCCATGTTCTTGCCCATTTCCGGCATGGACGGCATGTCCTTCATACCGTCCATCTTCATCTTGGAATGATCCATCGCGGGTTTCTCCATCTCACTTTGGTCAATTCCCGAGTGATCCATAGCGGGCTTCTTCGTCTCGCGTTGATCCATTTCCGAGTGGTCCATGGCGGACATGTCCATTTCGGAGTGGTCCATGCCTTCCGCCGCCATAGGCATTTTCATGGTTTCGCCATGGGACATGCTGCCCGTATCTCCGTGCGACATTCCACTCATATCCATGTCCATGTTCATACCCGGCTGGTCGAATTTTCCGGCAACCACCTCGCGATCGGGCATTCCCATCGTGCCCGCAGGGGTGAGGGCAAAGGCGTTCTTCCAGTTGAAGCCCATCATCGTGTCATACACGAAGGGCTTCGGCAGATCCGCCGCAGGACGGCGCTCGCCCGAGCCGATCCATAGCGATGTGTGGCCGGAGCCGTCATGGGCGGTGGCGCGGAATTCGTAGGCTCCCCTGGCAGGGACTTTCACGAGCACGTCATAGGTTTCCGCGATGCCGATCAGGATCGGCTTCATCATTTTCAGCGGCTCAACCGCTTGTCCGTCGGCGGAGACGATGGTCACCGGGCCGCCCGCATAGCTAAGGTGGAAAAAGGTGCTGGCGGAGCCGTCGATCACGCGGAGACGGATGGTTTCGCCGGGTTTTGCGGAGAGGGTTTCCTCCGGTTTCCCGTTCACGAGAAACGCGTCGTAAGCGACATCTGCGAGATCCATCGCGGGCATACGCATCGCCTCGCGCTGGAAATATTCGCTGAGCTTTCCGGTCTTCGCAGCTCCGAGGACGCTCTGCGCGGTTTTCTTTTCCACGCCGAAAAACTCTGAACCCCGGCGTAGATTGCGGAGGATTTCCATCGGGTTCTTGTCCGTCCAATCGGAAAGCAAGACCACATGATCCCTGGACTCTCCGTGATTTTTTTCCTTCGGCAAAATGACGATGGAGCCGAACACGCCGCGCTGTTCCTGCAGGCCGGAGTGTGAGTGATACCAGTAGGTGCCGGTCTGGCGGATTGGGAAACGGTAGGTGAAAGTGACCCCCGGCTTGATCGGCGGATAGGTCACGAAGGGAACGCCATCCATGTCCGGCGGGACGAGCAGGCCGTGCCAGTGCACGGATGTGGGAACGTCCATCGAGTTGGTCACATGCATCACGGCGGTATCGCCATCGGTGAAACGCAGTGTCGGCCCGGGGATGCCGCCGTTGATCGTCATTCCCATCACGGGTTTTCCGGTGATGTTCACCTCCTCCTCGGCGATGGTCAGGTTGGACTCGACGGTTTTCGCGGTGGCGGAAGCGGCTGTCAGTAGCAGGATCAAATAGAAGATGAGTATCGATTTCATGGAATGTTGTATCTTTGAGGTTTATCCCGAATTTTTAAGTTTCAACTGTAAATCACGCTCTTCAGTTCGCGCAACCTCTTCCTCAAGCTCCGCGACTATCATTCATGCCAGGCGGGCGATCGACCTGTTGAAATCCTTCATCCGCTCGCCGATTTTCCTCGGCACCGATTTCAACCATTGAAACCAGCATGCATTTCCTGAAACCCCGCTCTTTCTCCCGCCGCGCGATCCTTCGTGGCTTCGGCGCCACGCTAGCGCTGCCCTATCTGGAAGTGATGACCGGCAAAACGGTGGCAGCCACCACGGGCAAGGCCGACCCGGCGCGGCTGGCGTGTTTTTACATTCCCGGCGGCATCGCGCGCCACGCGTGGTTTCCGAAAGATACCGGAAAAGGATATGCGATCGCCGAGTCCCACCGGCCGCTGGCAAAGCACTTCGATGACTTTTCGGTGCTGTCAAACCTGCTGCACATCGAAGGCCAGATCAGCGGTCACGTGCACCCTTACAACTGGCTGACCGGACACAACATCAACCTGACTCCGGGCGCGCTGACCCACTCGATCTCGATGGATCAGGTGGCCGCGATGCACGCCGGGCCGACCTACCTGCCGTCGCTCGCGCTGTCGTGACGAGTAGATGTTGCGATGCGACACCTGCTCCCGAAAAATCATTGGCCGGGGCGCGCGGAAGTCCGGGAACTCCCGAAGCGGTCCAGGCTGCGTTCCAGGAGCGGGAGGCCTTTGGAGACTTGCTTGCAGCGAATGAGGAAGTGCCAGAGGGATTCGAATTTCTTCCAACCGGCGGAGTAAGCGACGTGTCTTAGTCCATCGCGGAAGGCGGGTTGTCCACTCGCACCTTTGAAAATGTTGGCCCATTTGTAGAATTCGCGGTAGGCCCACCAGTAACCGTTCTCAAGTTCCTCGCCAGTGAGGCGGGCGGGTCTGAAAACGGCGTGGCGGGTGTCGTAGAGATCCCAGTCACGATGGAGGATGCGGCCTTCCTTTTCGATGCGATCATAGAGGGCGGTGCCCGGGTAGGGCGTCATGACGTGAAAGGTCGAGGTCTCGATCGCGGACCCGATCGCCCAGTCCACGGTTCGTTTGAAAACATCCGGGCCGTCGTCGTCCATCCCGAAGACAAAGGATGCGTTGATCATGACACCGTTGTCGTGGAGGCGGCGGACTCCGTTTTCGTAAGAGCGGTTGAGATTCTGGACTTTGGCGTGGTCGCGGAGATTGGTTTCGGAGAGGGACTCGAGGCCGACGAAGAGTGAGCGAAGGCCGGCCTCGGCGGCCTTTTCGAGAAGCCCGGGTTTGAGGACGGACTGGATGGTGGCGGCGGATTGCCAGACGCGACCCATTCCTTTCATGCCGTCGAAGAGGGCTTCGGCAAAGCGGGCGTCGCCGAAAAGGTGGTCGTCGAGGAAGTAGAGATGCTTTCCGGGGAGGCGTTCCATTTCGGCGAGGGCTTCATCGACGCGTTGGGTGTAGAAGGATTTGCCGCCTTTGAAAAAGGCCTCCTTGTAGCAGAAATCGCAACGATGCGGGCAACCGCGGGTCACGACGAGAGAGTTGGGGACGAGGTAGAGATTGCGCTTGATGAGATCCCTGCGGATGGGCGGGATTCCGTGGATGGAGCGTTGCGGCGGGGCGATGTATCTCGCCTTGGGTTTGCCTTTGCGGAAGTCTTTTAGAAACTCCTGCCAGGTATCTTCGCCGGGACCGAGGAAGATGGTGTCGGCATAGGCGGCGGCTTCCTCAGGAAGCGATGTGACATGCAATCCGCCGAGGCAAACATGGGCACCGCGTTTGCGATAGTGATCGGCATAGCGGTAAGCTCGCGAGGCGTTCGTGATGTAAACCTGAATGACGACAAGCTCGGGATCGTCGTCGAGGTTCAGCCGTTCCACGTGCTCGTCCTGAAGGTCGATTTCATCATCGGGATCAAGAAAGGCCGCCAGAGTGGCGAGGCCGAGCGGCGGAAAGAGGGAATACTTGATCGGCCGGAACAAGGGGCTTTTCGCTTCCGTCAGCGAGGGGAGGATCATTTTCACTCTCATAAAACCGGAGCCAAAGCGGCCATCGTTTCGAGTTTCAAAATAACCGCTTGGATGCTCTCGTCGAGGGTGGAGGTGCCGGCGGTGAGTCCGATACTCACGACTCCATGCAGCCACTCTTCGCGGATGTCATCGGGACCTTCGATGTGGTGGGCTTTGCAACCCTGCTGGCGGGCGGTGCGGGCGAGTTGGGCGGTGTTGTTGGAATTTTTCCCGCCGATGGCGAGGACGAGTTCGGAAGCCTGGCAAAGGTTATCGAGCGCCTTCTGGCGGTCCTTGGTCGGCTGGCAGACCGTATCGGAATGGACTACCTCGGCTTCGGGGCGTTGCCGGCGGATTTCATTCACGAGAGCACGGACGAGATCAATCGGTTGGGTGGTCTGTGAGATCACACCGATCTTTTTCACATGCGGGATTTTGGCAATTTCCTCGCGACTCAGGATGACAGTGGCGTCGGGAAAATCCCCCACCAATCCCCTTACTTCCACATGGCTCTGCTGGCCGATGATGACCGGAAAGTAGCCCTCGTTCACCAGCCGCCCGAGCTTCCGATGCGCGACATGAACCAGCGGACAGGTCGTATCGAGCACCCGGTAGCCTTGCTCCCGCCACCGGGTCCGATCAAGATTGGAAGCACCGTGAGCCGTGATGATCACATCCGGTGTCGGTGCCGAAGTCCCTTCAAGCGTGCCATTGCGGGCGCCTTGTTTCGTGAGGCGGGATTGCACCACGGGATTGTGGGCGAGCTCACCGAGGATCGTGGCCGGTTTGCTGGCAAGGAGGGATTCAGAGGCCTCGATGGCCTGACGAACGCCAAAGCACATGCCTGAATGTTCGGCGATGAGAATTTGGAATCTGGGAGTTTGGATCGTTTTCATTTCGAGGCCGAGCCTCAACCGGAATTGTGCGGACCTGATGAAGGGAGTGAGAAATTTTGGTGAAGATGACTCCTGGGAATTTGCTTTGGGCGGAGCGGGGGAAGAAAGGGGGGGCTGCGTTCCATTCGCTGGTTCAAGTGGCGCAGCGGGTGCCCACTCACTGACCTTTTCACTCATTCTTCCAAAGCGACCGCGCCACCTCCCCACTGCCAAGCGCCGCCGCCATCACCGTGTCCGCCGTGGCCTCGTCTTTTTGGAAAATTCTCACCACCTGCCCGCCGCGCATCACCGCCACCCGGTCGCTCATGCCCAGCACCTCCGGCAGGTCGCTGGAAATCATCAGCACCGCAAGCCCCTCCTTCGCCAGCCCCCGGATGATGCGATGAATCTCCGCCTTAGCGCCGATGTCCACCCCTTGGGTCGGCTCGTCGAGAATGAGCAGGCGCGGCTTCGTCGCCAGCCAGCGGGCGAGACTCACCTTCTGCTGGTTCCCACCGCTCAGGCTCCCGCCGGTCGCCTCAGGCCCGTCCGCCTTGATTCCCAGCGCACGGATGAAATCGTCCGCAACGCCCGCCTCGACGCCTTTTTTCAAAAACCCTCCGGGAAACAGCCTCGTGTGGCTAGCCATCGAGATGTTGTGGGAAACGGGCATCTCCAGGATCACCCCTTGCCGCCGCCTGTC